>Ga0214921_10000277_pt1 | contig 100832 bp, 75 predicted proteins | sample LL1505_MetaG_FD_177992 | JGI IMG/M metagenome (GOLD analysis project Ga0214921, IMG submission 177992) | Freshwater microbial communities from Lake Lanier, Atlanta, Georgia, United States - LL-1505 | ecosystem: Environmental > Aquatic > Freshwater > Lake | place: USA: Georgia | collected... | reverse complement strand
GTGGTGATGATGATGGTGGTCGTATTTCCGCTAAAGAGAGTAATCCATTCAATTCCTGGCCTAGCCGCGCTGATGATGATGGTGGTGGTCACGATCGAGATGGGTCAGATACACAAACGGTAGATTTCAGCAGTTTAACTGTATGCGATATTGTTTTTGGTCATTTACAAATTGAAATATCCGAATTAATGGACCGAATTTTATCAAATCATTTTAGTTATAATAAATTTGATGACCTCCCGCCCAATCAAAAATCGAAAGTTAAACAAGATAATTTTGATATGATGACAGAAAACTGCCAATTGATTGAAAAGAGATTAGATGATTATAAAATTTTACTATCAATGCTTATAGGTCTATATGACCAACTTGAGTTTGAACCAGAGTTTGATATAAAATTACTTGATGACTGTGTTATGCCCGGAAGGAAAACTTGTGTGTTTTCTGAAATTTCAAAATACTTATCATTTCATAGTATAATGACAAAAAAAGTGGTTGAAATTCGTTCATATATTGAAAACACTTCAAATGATAGAGAAATTGATGTTGTACATAATAGTTTATCGAGTAGGTCACAAGCCAGCAGTGTATCATCGAATGCTTCCTTAGGGAATGCCACACAATTCTCACAATTATCAGACACATCAGCGTCAGCGTCAGTTGATCATGTAGATTCACCGAAACAAAAAAAAGCAAACGGATCAGGAGTAGGAGCGGCTGCATCAAAACTATTACCTATAATAAAATCACCATCAATATCAGTGAATAGTTCACCTTCACAGCCAGGAGTAGCAACAGGAGTAGCAACAGGAGTTGCAGAAGCGGGAGGATTGGGACTACCAAACTATGAATCACCATTTAATGATGATTGTATCATATTAATTATCTCAGGTATCCTAACAAAAAATCCATTACGTACTGTATCATCACAAACAAAAATGACGTGTCAAATGAAATTATCTATTTTTCTATCAATTGCATCGCATTATATTAGTGAGTTCGTTAAGTACAAACTATCAATTTTGTTTGCTAACATTGAATATACATATGCAAGTATGATAAATATACTTTATACTGTAAGTTTTATTTTAAAATGCGCTCCGAGACAGTTTGACAGTTTTGTTGATATTCTTAAATTTATAGCATATGATGCATTTGATGATCAAGAACAACTGCAAAGCTTATCCGGGTCAGGAATACCATCATCTCATGAATTAATAGACTCTCTCAAAAAAGAATTTACGTTGTATCCTGAATTACCCGCAACATGGCTATATACGCTGGTTCAAAAATTTATAAGTTCATGTAATAGTGTCAGATACGATCCTATTTTAACATTTAAAACTAGTATTAATATATTTCAAGATGATACGGCTGCTAATGGTCGAACAGCCGCCTCAGAAGAGGACAATATAGGAAACACCTTGAATAATATTGAAAAGTTTATGATGTTTTTTTGTCGTAAAGATCTCGATTTGAATGATGTATCAATTATAGATATCGCGGTTATGTGTGATTTATTGTATTGGAATGAAGTATTTGAATGTTTAAACTTATTTTTCAGCATACCTCCTCGTATACAGGTAAACTTACGTAACAGACCAGAAGAAGATGAATCTAGTTTTAAGAGTGGTAGTAGCGCAGCAACTGTAAACCCTGTTAGTGGCGCAGTAAATATAGATTCGAAGGGAATTATAATATTGTTATACAGATATTACATAGATGGTAGAAATGTTAGTGACTTATTTGTTGAACATGAGATAAAAGATATATTAGATTTGCAAACGTTGAGCATACTGAATCAAGAATACAATATGTATAATGAGGATGAAAATGAGAAAAAAGATACGAGGTTAAAAGAAATAATTAATTCAAAAATCCAAGAACATTTAAAAAAGGGTGGTAGTAGTAAGAGCTGGCGTTATAATAATACCAACAATATAACTCATCGTAAAAAACAAATCAATAAATTAAATATAGTAAAAACAAAACGCAACCAAATAAATCCTACGAGTGTCAATAGAAAAATAACAATTAAACGTCCACATAGTATATATTCGAGACATACACACACTATACGAAAAAGATAATAACTAACAATCCATAATAAAATAATCTAATACTAATGCAGTATTACATCATTTAATTTAATTCCATCCCACAATGAACACCCTCATCCCTTCCATCACCGAAGACAACACTGACGGCCTCGCCAAATATGTAGTTTTAGGCATATTCCTCATCCTCGCTCTCGTAACGATCCAGTATATTTTCCGCAACCATATCGGTATGATTGAAGGTCTTACCAACCGGAAATCAAAAACATCCGATCCCCTCGAAGACGAGAATGACGGCGACATCATCACCATCGCCAAGCGCCAAGAAGAACTCGCATCAAAGACCCAGAAATCCCTGAATATGGACTCGCATTACACTCATTACAACAAAATCATCGAGAACATGGATGAATGGGTCAATGCCAAAATCGTCAATTCTCTCAAGAACGTCTCTCGAGAAGTGCACGGCGAAGGGAAAATGGAGGACATCATTCGTCATATGAACGAGTTGAACACGATGAATAAGTTTAAGCTTACGCTTGAGGAGTGTGCGAGGTATATTGATACGAAATAGGTTTTAAATCGGCCCTTTCACGATGACATGATACAGTGCCCCCGTAATCGCAGCACCCCCTAGTATATGCCAAACTGAATGCAAAGGCGCATACCCCATCCGATCCAGTAAAAAACACAATACCCCCACCGATATCAATGAAAATACAACTCCACCATAATACCCTTTCATTTTCATACATGACAAGGTAACAAACGGGTATACAAATCCGACCACAATAAGCGCAAGTCGTGTGCTATGACGCCACATGAACATATTCAGTGTCCCTAACCCTAACAAAACCCCAACCTGTGTAATCATATCAATACCGAACGTCGACATCGTAACCGAAGCGACAATAAACGACGCTAAGAAACAATCAATACACCCGGATACTTCAAATAAGGTGCAGTGATACGTTGCAGAACAAATCATCACAAGCACTGAAATCGCAATAGAGAAATGGATGAAATCCGGCCATCCAGCCGCATCCCGCCATTTTTCGAACCATTCTTCTTCTTTTACGAAATAAAGAAGCAGACTACTCCCATAGAAAAACGATGTAAGGAAGCACCAAAACTCCGCTATATTCGGATGAACACTATATTTCGACTCCATCGTCGTCGTTTCGGCCGGATCAAATGGTGCACATTTGGACGGTTCACCACATATATATTTGGCCAATGACCATGGTTTCTCTTCTACAACTTTATTCGGAACTACACGCGGTGTTTTATGTATCTTTTCCTTTTCAGACTCATCCAAGTCCTGAGCGACTTCGACTTTTTGAATCATTTCGTCCATTAGTTTTGTAACATTTGTACTTATGTCAATGTCATTATAAGGGCATTCGCGGTAGCACATTGTACCGGCATAGTCCCATGATACGGTCTTTTCGGTTCCATCTTCATTTTGAAACACCTCCCAATAGTCTCCTCCATCACCAAACCCGCGCTGCTCGCTGCGTACCCATTTTCCAGCGTATACAAATGCCTTATTCGTAAAATACCGCCAATCCGTGCGCCTTATCTCAGGAATATATTCCCATGACTTCCGTGTTGCATACGTATATTCATATCGTTTTTCTTTTGAAAACCCCCCGTTCGGTGATCGAAAACATTCGATTTCTTCTGGGTGTCTTTCTCCGTGAGCAGTGTTTATGGCCATTACAATATATAACTATATAATATCGATTTATACATTTTTATATACGATCTTGTTGATATATAAAAATTATTTATACGGGCAATCAAACTGTACCGGGTCATACATTAGTATTTTCGGGCGCAGTGGGGCAATCAGGACCCGGACATGGGCAATCTGGTCCTGGACATAACATATTATATTCGGGCGCATTGGGGTCCGCGCCGTATACGAAACCATCTGGAGGAGGGGGGGCCTCAATGATACTATAACTAGGCGTCGGCGTTGACGGGGCTACTGCAGTATAGGTAGGTGTTGGCTCAGATGGACCAGTTAAACGATTGATCGGAGGAACATACGCAGGTACATAACCAGATGCAGCCGCAGCCACGCAATTCTCGCATGAACACGTATTAGCCGTGTTTGTTGACGTATCGGAAATAAAAGGTTCCCGAAAACCGGTTGTAGAAGGCGTAGAAGTTATTGGTTTAGAAATGATATAGGTGTTTGTTGTTGTTTTCGTATTCGTATTCATATTTGTATTCGTTTTAGGTGTGAACTTTGTAGATGTTACTTTATTAGATGGAGGCATATATGGCGGAAAGCTACTAGTAGGGCGTGTGCGATCCGCATACGCACCTGAACCGACAACTGATTTGGAATAGTTAATACCACCCCAGTTTGAATCCATCGGATTATCACTAAAGAACATGGTACGTTCTTTTGCAGTAAATGCGGCATCCTGTGTCGTGTAATCGCCATTATTAAAGTTCATTGGATCATATCCATCGTACATTTTGTTATTAAACGGCGGGTTATCACGCGAAGCATCCATAATTTGAACAAGCGATGCGGGAGCAGGAGAATAAGGAACATTGGGCGATAATCCTCCCTGTAAATCCATAGGAGATGGTCTAATTTTATATACAGCCTTGCCTTGTGTGTCATATGAAAACTGAAGAAACAGAACCGGGCACCGAATACCGCGTCCTTGCAACCATTCCATAAACTCCGTATAATCTTCTAAATTCTTGAATCGAATTGGGTTAACACCAGGAACCTTTTCTACTTTTGAGTTGTAAAGAAAGATCTCGCTACCATGTTGAATTAAAATATTTGGGCATCGATTCTTGTTGACTGTTTCAAATTTTGGCGCAAATTTTTTACCTGAATTCATCATGGATGACGCGTTAGAACCAGACCCTGGAACATTTGGTGTGTTGGATGGTGCCCCACCCTGTTTATTTTTAAAACCTTCTTCAGTTTCAGTAGTTGTAGTTGTCCCAAACCCATTTCGTAATTTTTGGGTAAGATGTGCATCAGATTCTGCATTTATGAACCCTTCAGGAAGAGTCGTTTTAGATGGCGTTTTCGAAGTAATATAAGCTCCAATAAAAAATAAAACAACAACAAGAACTGGTAATGCAAAGAGTTTGAACTCATTCAGTTTTTTTATGATATTAAGTTCTTTCATAATACTCTCTGCGTTTTCTCCAAAATATTTCATAATACTTTTTCCAGACATTTTGGGGTATCTATATATTATGTGGATAATATTACAATACGTAGAACAAATAGAATTATCCAATGGTTATATAATCCAATCGTTATATAAATATATAAATGATACAAACTATCGACGTAAAAAAGAATAAAAACATTGATAAATTCAATGCTATCGCGAAAAAAGCACATGATCATCCAAATACACATGGCTTGTTAGTAAAAATCTACGCTGACTGGTGTGGTCATTGCCGAAATATGAAGGCGGATTGGAAACGTCTAACACATGAATTGAAAACAAATTATCAGTGCAAAAAACCAGGATGTGTTCTTACAATCGCAAATATTCGCGCGGAAAATTTGGAAGAGAATGACCCAGTTATTAAAAACCTAGAATACATACCTAAAGATGTACACGGCGTTCCATTGATTATGTATGTTTCAAAAGGGGCACGTGGTTTAGAGTACTCGAAAGAACGTACATATGAAGAGATGTTGAAGTGGGTTATTAATCATGAGGAATTCGGGTTAGAGCGTAAATATCATGATCATCATCATCATCATCATACATCAACAGAGAAACATCGCGTAAATAATCATAAAACACTAAAAGGAATCACGAAAAAGGCGCGATCTAAATTTAGAAAATTTCATCGTAATACATTGAAACATTTTCATAAACAAATGAATCAACAAAATCAAACTAAAAACATCAACAATAATACCCAAGGTTATTTACCTGCGTATTTACGGTAATATCGCATGGTATCATATCATATCATATCATATCATATCATATCATATCATATTATTTTATAGAATAATATTATAAACCGATAACATGTTATCTAATGTTTCAGCCTGTCCAATGGCTTCTCTGGCATTAAGTTTAGTGATTCTATCTGTAATTTTAGACACTTATTTATTATCAGCGTACAATTATTATAGAAGCAATATCGCTCTTTTAGTATTTATATTAATATTTATAGTAGTTAGCTCTATTTTTGTAGTATGGTTAGCAAATAAAACATGTTATGATTATAAATGGGTATCATGGTTAGTGATAATCGGTCTATTTTTTAATATAATCGATACAATCGCATCAATCATAAACCCAACAAAACGCGATAAGGAATTGAAAGAAATGGACAGAGCACTGAATTCAATCCCTACCAAAAATAACGATACTAAAAAAACGACATAATATCAACTATCATTGATCCTTATATTTTTTGTTATTATATATTATAAATCTAATAACATAGAAACAATTATTGTATTGTATTGTATTGTATTGTAAATGTTGCCTAACATTGCAGTATGTCCTTTGGCATCTTTCATATTGACACTGGTCGTGATTATCAATGTTCTTGACATATATTTAGTGGGTTTTCAGTTCGCGATTATTGTAACAAACCTTCTCATTTCCATCTTCTTTGTCTGGTTAGCAAATAAGACATGTGACAAGTATCATTGGGTCTCGTGGTTGATCACCGCTTACTTTGTCATTTGCATTATTGGTGCACTTACATTGATTTTGAACCCATCTATGAGTGATAAATACAGGGAGGGTTTTGTAGAGGGAGCAGAAGGAGATAAGAAGAAGAAGAAGAAGAAACAAGAAAATACGGATGGAAAAAAAAAGGGTAACAAAAAGAAAACCGATAACCAATAAGTAAATACTAGTATATTTAGTAAATGGATTACTCATGATTCATCGCAATTCGCATCGTGAAATTGATTCTTGCGTGTCGGAGAAAGAGATATAATCCAAGTGCGTTCAATGCAATAAGCAAGACACGATAATCCACTGAAAACAATGCATTTAATATTCCATATAGATTGAATTCTTTCATACTCGAAGTGATTATGTTGTATAGTATGAATATGAACCAGATTTGTAATGGTGACGTGTGATAATCAATATCAACTGGCATTACGAACAATATGGTTCCCTCAATACATATAATAATAAATAATTGATATCATTCAATTTTATACACCATACAATGGCCTCGTGTATAAAATTGAAATAAAGAAAAGATGTAATATTGTACACAAACAACCGATATCTATCTATCACATGAGAAAATTCAAAATTGTCAAGAAACCAGTCATTACTCCATCTGTAAAGGAACCTGTGTTGGATGACCCATCTTTTCGGCTTATCGATTTCAATGTGTATGATTGCATACCAGATACAAATACTCATTCTTCCGCATCATCCGACAATGGAAGCAGTGGCGGTGATGATAGTTCAGTCGCGTCAGGAAGTAGTGGTGGCGGAGGCGGTGGTGGGGGGAGGGGTGGTGTAGCAGCCGTAGACGCCAACGAGTTTCGGATCCAGATGTTCGGTATCAATGAACAAGGTGAAACATGTTCTATCTTTGTAGACGATTACCACCCCTTCTTCTACGTCAAAGTAGCGGATCACTGGACCAATACTACCAAATCAGCGTTCATCCGCGACATCAAGAAGAATATGAAGAGCAGATATTATGAAAACAGTATTCTCGCGGACAAATGTGAAATCGTGGAAAAGCGCAAACTCTACGGATTTGACGGCGGGAAGAATCACAAGTTCGTTCTTCTCGTGTTCAAGAATACAACCGTGATGAACCGCGTGAAGAATCTCTGGTTTCATGATATATACACGCAGCGCGACGGGAAAACACGTGCACTCAAGCCCGATGGATACTCATTTGCAAACACGAGTACGTACATCTATGAGGCCAATATTCCGCCAATCCTGCGTTTCTTCCATATCCAGAAAATCAGCCCCTCCGGCTGGATCACATTCTCTACGAAAAAGACGCGTCTCATCGAAAAATACACGACAACATGCCAATACGAATACCGCCTCTCGTTTGAAGACATTATCCCCCAAAATGAAAAGGAGACGGTTGTCCCCTATAAAATATGTAGTTTTGATATTGAAGCCAGCAGTAGTCATGGTGATTTCCCGATCCCTGTCAAGTCATACAAGAAACTATCAATGAATATAGTGGATGCGGTCATTGCAAAGCATGCCACCGATCAAGAAGTCAGCGATGACGACCTTACTCATATGATTTATACTGCGTTTCAGTACCCTTATCAATCCAGAGGAAAATATTCGAACATTGAAACGATCTATCCAAAACGCCGTCCGAAAGAGGCAGATATGGTTCGACTGTGTCGTCTTGTTCTATCGAAAGAACTCCGGCATCTTATCAAGCAAGAAATCGTTGCGCAAGAAAACACAATCGAGCAGATCTTTATGCATATGGCGGCCACTGCAAAACAGGAAGCCGCTGCCGCTGCAGAAGCCAAACAAGGCGACAATGACGATGACGGAGGCAGCGATTCTGATAGCGAGAACAACGATCGCGAGATAGACAATGATGATGAAACACCCGTATTCGCAAAATCAACAATGCCGGCTAAAATCAATGGTACAGCCGCCACTACTGCCACTACCGCAGATCTCTCTGTCAAGCTCGTAACACTACTGAATAACCCAAAACACTCCCGCGAAACCAAAATCACGATTGTCAGCGATACACTCGGTTCGATCTTTCCCAAAGTAGAAGGTGACAAGGTCACATTTATCGGGTCGACCTTCGTGAAGTACGGCCAAGACAGCAACCGACCCTATCTGAGTAACTGTATCGTTCTCGACACATGTGATAATCTTCACGATGAAGTACCGAATTCAGAGATCGAATCATATACCACGGAGGCGGATGTGCTTGTCGCATGGACACGTCTCATTCAGAAAGAGAATCCCGATATCATCATTGGATACAATATTTTCGGTTTTGATTACCAGTTCATGTTTCGACGAGCAGTAGAGACTGGATGTTATGAGGAGTTTCTGAAACTTTCGCGGAACCGAGACGAGTTATGCGCGAATGCCGGCGGGGGCGCAGGTGGCGGCGGAGGTGGATACGTAAATCCAAATAGTGAAATCACGGCTGATAATGTCGCAATTGAGCAGACCAAGATCGCACTTGCAAGTGGACAATACGATCTTCACTTTATCAAAATGACAGGACGTCTTCAAGTGGACGTCTATAACTACCTCCGCCGCGATTTCAATCTGTCGTCGTACAAACTAGACGACGTATCAAGCTATTTCATTGGTGATGCAGTGAAAAGTGTAGAATACGACCCGGCCACGGAAACCACACGCATATATTCCGGCAACTTGCTTGGTCTCGAAAGCGGTAATTTCGTGAAGTTCGAACAAACGAATCATTCCACAGACTTATACAAAGATGGGCACAAGTTCAAAGTCGCGAGTATTCCTCCAGGTGCAGGTCATTTCATCGTGCAAGGTTGCGCAACACCTGACATGAAAACAATGGTGCGTTGGGGTCTTGCGAAGGACGATGTATCGCCACAAGACATTTTCAGAATGACGAACGAAGGCCCCAAAGAACGCGCGGTCATCGCGAAATACTGTATTCAGGATTGTAACCTCGTTCATCACCTGATGAACAAGATCGACATAGTCACGGGTTATACAGAGATGGCGAAGATTTGCAGCGTCCCCATTAGTTTCCTCGTGATGCGTGGTCAAGGTATAAAACTCACAAGTTATGTGGCGATGAAGTGTCGCGAGAAGAATACGTTGATGCCAGTGATCGACAAGGATCGTAGTGAAGCGGGTTACGAAGGCGCCATCGTTCTTCCTCCCAAGTGCGGCCTTTACCTCGACAATCCTGTCGCATGTAATGATTATTCGTCACTGTATCCATCATCGATGATTAGCGAGAATCTATCGCATGACAGCAAAGTATGGACAAAAGAATACGACCTCAATGGTGAACTTACTCGTGAGACGGGTGAATCATGCTATGATAACCTTCCTGGGTATAAATACGTCGACATTACGTATGACATGTACAAATGGACACGTCCGAAATCCGCAACAAAGACGGCAGCTGCGGCAGTAAAAGTCAAATGTGGTACGAAAGTATGCCGTTTCGCACAATTCCCCGAAGGCGAAAAAGGGATTATGCCTGCTATCTTAGAAGAACTTCTTGTCGCACGTAAAACAACTCGTAAGCTCGCGGAGAAACAAACCGATCCTTTCATGGCAAATATCCTCGATAAGCGACAGCTAGGTTACAAGGTCACCGCAAACTCTTTATATGGTCAATGTGGCGCCAAAACAAGTACATTCTATGAAGTAGATGTCGCTGCTTCTACAACTGCAACCGGACGAAAGCTCCTTACGTACGCGCGTCGTGTTGTTGAAGAAGCGTATGGTGACATTATGCTCCCGACGTCTCACCCAAAATACCCGGTTGTCCATTCTAAAGCGGAGTATATCTATGGAGATACAGACAGTGTGTTCTTCACATTCAATCTCGAAACACCAGAAGGCGTACCCATTCGCGGAAAAGACGCAATCGAAATCACGATCGAGCTTGCGAAACAAGTCGGAGATTATTCGTCGAAATTCCTGAAAGCACCGCATGGCTGGGTATATGAGAAAACGATTTGCCCCTTTGCTCTACTCCGAAAAAAGGGATATGTTGGCGTGTATTATGAGCAAAACCCAAATAAGGGTAAACTGAAAAGTATGGGAATCGTTTTAAAACGCCGCGATAATGCGCCGATTGTGAAGGAAATCTACGGAGGAATTATCGATATTCTCATGAAGGAACAGAATGTGAACCGCGCGATCGCTTTCCTGCGCGAGAAGCTGCAATATATGATTGACCAGAAATGCCCCATCGAAAAGTTGATCATTACGAAATCGCTGCGTTCAGATTATAAGAACCCACAACAAATCGCGCATAAAGTACTCGCGGATCGAATGGGTGTGCGTGATCCAGGCAATAAACCGAATACAGGCGACCGCATCCCTTACGCATATATTCATAATACCGCCAAGGGTGCACTTCAAGGCGATAAAATCGAACACCCGGATTATATCAGGAAAGAGAGGCTACAGTTGAATTACTCGTTCTATATTACAAACCAGATTATGAAGCCAGTCCAGCAATTATTCGCGCTTGTATTGGAACAACTACCGGCATTCCAGAAGAAGAAGGGCCAGTTTGAAGTCAACGTTTGGGAGGCAACTGCGCACATTTTAGACCCGGATAAACGCGAAAAGAAAATAACAGAGATGCGACATAAGGAGGTGAAATCGCTGTTATTCGATGAGTTCTTGGTAAAGGCGGACAACTTAAATAAAGGAAACCGCGCAATAACGGATTGGTTCAAGGGAGGAGGTATTCGCCTCAAGTAAACAATTATGAAGACCGTAATTTCGACGATATATTATTGGTTGATTTAACTAAATTTAAGACTATATTTTTTACGTGTTTGTTGTAACCGTCAACTATATTTGAAAATGTATTCAATATAATCACGATAACAAACAATACAATAGTAATCACAGATGCCTTTGCGCGATTTGTAGCAGGAGAAATGTCACCATACCCCATTGTCGAAATTGTGACTAAAATAAAATAAAACCGATCAAATAATGCTTGATATATATTTGCATCATCCCGACGGTTTAATCCTTTGAAATGCCAATAGTCACGACATACTATCGTAAGAATGACGGTCATTGACATAACAAATCCAATAACAATTAACAAATTTTGAATAACATCATCTATCATTTTACGTCACCTTATATAATATACCAATATTAATCGACCTCCATAATGTCATCGTCGTCATTGTTATTGTCGTAATTGTTGTTACTGTTTTGATGGATTGTTTGCGACATTCCGGTTATCGTATTCACGATGTCTTGGTAAATCTGATTATTATTATATTGAAGTGGAATATCGTATGAAAAAGTGAGTTCATTTTCGTCAACACGATCAATTGAAATATTATGTTGAGGCCCTTGTGATAGTATTGGTTGTTCTTGACGAGGTGCTCGATATTCACGAATATCACTTCTACACATCGGGCAAGTAGAATGACTTACGAACCATTCTCTCAAACTTGCACGGTTGAAGATATGATTGCATCCGCGTATCATTGTGATTTCACTTTCATCATTGAACTCATCGCGCGAAATAGGACAAGTTGCATTGACAGGAGATATGATACGTGAGAATAGAGTATTTAAAGTTGCGCGATTGATTTGGTCAATAGTAGGGGCGCCTGCCGCTGATGCGGCTGCGGCTGCGGCTCCTCCCCCCGCAATACCACCGCCACCGGCGTTTGTGCGAACTGCGATTGGAACTGTATACAACATTGAAAATACGTCTCTTTGGGCGGGTGGAGAGAGTTGTTCTCTAGCTTCACGTTCCATTTCCGTTGTAAGATATCTGGATAGCAAACGAGGAAATATTTCATTAAAACGACCAGCGGTGGATGTGGGTGCGGCAGCAGGAGCAGCAGGAGCAGCAGCCTGAACAGGAGCAGTAGGACGAGGTGAAGGAACTGAAGGTTGTTGTGCCACATCATTTCTTCGTATAGTACGCGCATTTCGTATATTTTCTGATTGCTGATAATAAAAATACTGACGTACCTGTGTTCGCGCCAAATTCTCTCGCAATGTCTGTTCCATGCGATTAAACATTGCATTTCCATTCACTATAAACTCATTATATCGATGAAGAAGTGTCGTATATTCGTCCATATAGATTTGTTCATCTTCAACAGCATTGTAATACTGATTCAAATGAAACCGATCGTAGTAGTCATTTCTATTTCTATCATCACGGTCTCCGTTTCCGCCGCCGCCGCCGCCACTCCGTCTATGTATAGGATTATTTGAAGGATCCGAATTCATTATCAATACATATCTACCCAGCTATCTATCTATATCTATTTAGACGCTTTTTGCGTTCCATCTCGCGTTGTTGATAACGACGACGAATCGCTCGGTCGGTGCGTTCACTGTCTTTGGCCTGCACATTGATACACGTGATTAATATGAGAAAGATGACGAAGAAAGAACCAGACATAACTAGAAATTCGCCAAGAATAAGAGGCATTGTTATTCAAGAAACTCTGTAGTAGAAGTTTGTGTGTATGTGCGTGTATGTGTAATTATCAATAATATTATATTCAATTTTAATGAAACTTAAACATAAAAATTTGGTATTATGTAAAGATCCGAACGAAACTTATACACACACAACACAAGCGTCACACGCAATGGAACAACGATTCCCTGATTTTGTAAATAAAGGTATTACTGGGCTAATGAATCTCGGAAACACATGTTTTGTGAATTCATGCCTACAAGCGCTTTCACATACTTACGAACTCAACCGGTTCTTAAATGACGAAAAATACAAGAAACGCCTTACGAAGAAGCCAGATGCGGTTCTTTTGAGTGAGTGGGATAAGCTACGAACCTTGATGTGGAGCGAAAATTGCATTGTATCGCCTGGTGGATTTATGGCATCAATGAAACAAATTGCACGCCTGAAGAACCAAGAACTCTTCACACAGTATTCTCAAAATGACGTGCAAGAATTCCTCGTTTTCATGTTGGACGCGTTTCATATGGCACTCTCAAGAGAAGTGAATATGACGATCACAGGAAATGTAAACAATGACAAGGACATCATCGGGCGTAAATGTTACGAGATGATGCGTCAGATGTACACTAAAAACTACTCAGAAATGTTGAATTTGTTCTACGGGATACAAATGTCAATAATTACCGAACTAGATGGCAACACTAGCAGTGGACCTGGTACGGGTGCAGTATTAAGCATTTCCCCAGAGCCATTTTCGATTATATCTCTTTCCATTCCAATTGTTGAAATACCAGAAACTGGAAAAACGCGTATACCAACTTTAATGGATTGTTTTAGACATTATTGTACTGGCGAGGTATTAGAAGGAGAAAATGCATGGTTTAACGAAACTACGAAAAAATACCAAAATGTCAAGCGAGGAATGATGTACTGGAGTTTACCGAATATTATGATTATTGATCTTAAGCGTGTTCAATATACATCACGTGGACCAACGAAGGTAACAATTCCGGTTGAAATCCCACTTCGTGGACTAAATATGACTTCATTTGTAAATGGTTATAAGCGCGATAGTTACATATATGATCTCTATGCGGTATGCAACCACCATGGAACTTTTAGTGGAAGTGGACATTATACCGCCATGATATGCACCGCAAGCAATTCATGGTATACATTCAATGACGAGAATGTAAAACAAACAGATATAAAAGGTGATTCAATTACGAGTAATCTTCCTTACTGCTTGTTTTACCGTAAACGACAAAATGGGAATGGAGATACACAAAAGGTGGATATATCAGCGCAATAAATAATCGCGATATTATACCAACAATATATAAGTAGTTCATTTCATTTCATTACATTACATTACATTATGTCAGATTATCCCACAAATATAACCCCCGTATCACCTCCTGCGTCAGTCGGTCTGTCTCCGGTGTCAATCGGATTGCCAAAGGCCGCAAGTGTCGGATTAAATGAAGTAAGTGGTATGTTTGAGTGGATGGATGGTAAAATCGACAAGGTTCTTACTCTGCGGGTCATCATTTTAATTGTAGTTGTTGTAGCTATGGCTTATTTTGTTATTAAGACTTTAGCTGGCGGAACATCTGATAATGATACTGCTGAAAGTACGATGTTTGCAAATGTATCCATTATCGAAATATTTCTATGGGCAATTTTAATCGTGATTGTTATCTTGAACGGATTTCAGTATTTCTTTAATACAAATATTACCACTGAAGTAACTAATCTGTTATCTCCAAAACCGAAAATAACAATTACTCAAGCGGTCCCTAAACCGAAGAGTGATAATTTAGGCGCTGGTCCAGATATTAAAATGAAAAAACAAGTGTTTCACATTCCATCCAATGTATACGACTATGATCATGCAAAAGCAGTATGCCAAGCGTACGATGCACAACTTGCTACGATTGATCAACTTGAAGAAGCACACAAGTCCGGGGCTGAATGGTGTTCGTATGGTTGGTCCGAAAAACAGATGATTCTTTATCCAACTCAGAAATCAACATGGAACACCTTACAAACGAGCACCGATCCTGCGAAGAAAAACAGTTGTGGACGTCCAGGTATAAATGGTGGTTATATGAGCGATGCAAGTCTGAAAGTAGGTGTAAATTGTTATGGCCCCAAACCAGATATGAACCAATCATCGTCAAAATTGATGGCAAATCTTCAGACAGTGGAAACCGGAAAAATGTTGAATCCGCAACATGAAGCGCGAGTGAATGAGATGAGGAGCAAGATCAAAGACATTGTAGTTGCCCCGTTCAACAAGAGTGCATGGTCATTGATATAATTTTATATTTTAGTATGCGTATATTATATACACGTATACTAATACTAATTTAGAAACCTGTCCCCCCCCGTTTTCTATGTCGTCTCTTTCGATGAATAAAGTGCGTGGTCGCGCCTTGAACGCGAATACACAAAATACAAATAACTTCTCGATGTGGATGGAGCCCCTGTCTCACAAGCAGTATCCGATAACAGATGTAGTTACCCCCACAATGAATGCCGTAGTTACTTCAGATGGAACGAGAAATACGATAACTGCAAGACCTGGATTGACATATAACAATGTGCGTTTGGATGTCTCTGGATCTGTGAATCCGACAAGATGGACAACTGGACAGACCATTAATACAGTGTTTTTAGATGCGAGCGATTCGTTGTTGAATCATATTGACGCGTCAGTAACCCCTATTTCGAACGGAACGATTGCAACTTATATCTATACACCCAAATCCACCAATTCAAAAATTATCGTTGAGTATGGTGGTTACTATCAAATTACCGGTAATTCTACCGGTGCAACTGATACGGCACATTCTGAAATTAGAATAGGATCAACAACTATTGCAAAAAGAATACAGCAATTTCCGAACGTAGCTGGCGGTGGAACTAGAGGATCTACAATTTTCCCTATCTGTGGAGGTATTTCAAATAATAGTCTGAATGATCGTACGATAACTGTAGAACTGGTGAGTTCAACCGACACCATATATTTTTATAAAGCCAGTTTCGATGCATTTATGAAAGTCACCGAAATTGCATTGTAATCAGTTCATTCATTCATTCATTCATTCATTCAATGTAAATAATCTCTCGAAATGTATTATTTACATCTATCTATTCTGCTTGCATTAGACCCGCTTTACCACGCCTCGTTTTATTCTTACGTTTGCTTTCTCTGGCGCCGCTACCGCCGCCGCCTCTTCGACGTCTCGTCTTGACGTCATGGTGGATTCTCTCGTTCGGAGTAACAAGTGATAATAATGTATCAAAAATATCGCTAGGTACTTGCTTGGTATATTCACGAGTGTTTTCACTGTCATTGTCACTATCGTTGTCACTGTCGGTATCGCAATCGCTTTTATGCGATTTATTTTTCATGATAGATGAATATTCATTCACTTCAAATGCATAATTTCTAGGACGAAACAACGCTGGCATCATAAACAACCCAGCAGGAACTGCTAAATCCTGAAATAAATCACTGAACTTTTCTGGAATAAAATGTTTATTTTCGGCGCGATCATGTCCGTCTCCACCTCCATTTCCCCAGCTACTGCCACCAGACATCATGGATTCGTGAATACCGTCACCAGTAGATACAAATAATGGCATTTTATTTTGATATAACAAGTTGTTTACTTGATATCCGCCACCAATCATACCTCCTTTTTTATCCTGATGAAAAACCAAGTGTTGACTTGGGTTAAAATATTCACCTACTTTCAATTTCGACATTATTATAAAATACGGTAACGATATTACTCTATATACTTGTAATATCATTAGATAACAAATAGTTTATTATGCCTCGCCATCGGATGATTCAGCAGTTGCACCTGGTTTGCTATTATAAACCCTCTTAATTTCCGTTGTGGTCTTGGATTCGCGGTTCTTTTTAATATACAACATAATTTGTTCTACTTGTTTCCCATTTGTAATTAGTTCGAAAAGACATTTCTCGATATACGCTAACGTTAATGGTGCGGTATGTTTAGTTGAAACAAACCGTAATTTTCCATCTGTTATGTTTACGGTTGCCTTTTCAAGTTTCTTTTCTTCAATGATCTCAATAATTTCATCATTGATCACTGATTTCTCGGTACGGATATCCTTGACTTCTTCTGATGTTTCTTTGATCATATTATCCAATTCAACCCAACGCTTAATTTTTGTTTCAAGAGTGGGTGGAGTTGCATGTGATGCAGTCATAATTGATGTTGGGTTCATGATTGTTGCAGATGTTACGCTAAATGTACAGATATAAACTCTAGAAAGTTATGTTTATATCTGTTAAAAACTATTCATAAATGAATGAATGAATGAATGAAGTGTTTACCTGCGACGACGAGTGCGACGAGATGCCCTGCGGAAGTCAAATGATTTTCCGAAAGATCTGCTTCCAGATCTGCGTGATTGAAGAGCCTTTTGACCAAGGTAAAGCCCTAAAGGAACCAAAGCAGTTTCAACCGCGGTGATCAGACCGGGGACCATACCTCCCGTCTGTTGCTGCTGCTGCTGCTGTTGCTGCTGTTGCTGCTGCTGTTGCTGTTGCTGCTGTTGCTGCTGTTGCTGCTGTTGCTGCTTGGACTTACCATGATGACGTTTACCATGACGACCTTTTGAATGACGACCGCCAACAAGAGGAGAACCCTTTAATGTAGAATAACCTTCTGCCGCTTCAACTGCACCAGATACAGCCCCTTCCACCATTGCAGTCTGAAGACCTTCCGCGGCGGCAGAAGTAGCTTCACCAGCTGCTGCACCTGCGCTACCACCAACCTGTTTGTTAGCAGACATGTTATTCAAAAATTGTTGGGCGATCTTTCCAGCTTGCTCAAGTGTTTCTTTAGGGATTTGGATATTATTCTGCCCTTCACTACTGCCTCCGTGTTGCTGCTGCGGTTTCTGCTGTTGCTGTTGCTGTTGCTGTTGCTGTTGTTGCTGCTGTTGTTGCTGCTGTTGCTGCTGTTGCTGCTGTTGATTGTTCTGGCGCTTAGAACCACGGCGGGGGCGATGTTTACGTGCTGAATGATGTTTACGAGGCATATGATTCGATTATATAATAGATTTAGAAATAATTTACTGTATATATGTATAAAATATAATGAAGATTTTCCCCCTACTTCTTCTTGGCTTAATCGTTCTTCCGGAGTCAATCGTTAAAGTTCCTATATTTCCGTTTGGAAAAGCAGATGCATACCCGATTCATTCATCCCATGAACAAGAAAACACAATATCCATGAACCATCTAACATCTAAAGAAAAGGGGCTTGAATGCGACGCATGTATGTATCTTGCAAACAGCATGAATCAAACAATTCTTCATAATCCTAAAGTTCTCGCGATCGTTACCGAGGACCTAGAAAAGGTTTGTTCGGTTCTACCAGATAGTGTTCAAGCACTTTGTACAAATGCGGCTCAACAAACAGCACCACTTCTCCTAAATCATTTGGGGGATTTTATTGCCACTGAAGGATGTTCGGATTTAGGCGTATGCCATACTTCGCACACAATAGAAATACATCACCCTTAATGATCCTGATAATAGGTTCGTTTTTTCGTCATATTCTTTTTATAGCGTCATACTAATTCATTTCATTCGTATTACGCACGATGGAAGTATTTCACCCAAACGATACATTCCAGTTCGAAGAACTACATTTAACGCATCCTACGAGTATTCCGGGCGGGTCATATATGACACGATACTCTTACTATAATAATAAACAACCGCTCTATATCCAGACGACAAAAACACGATCAAAACAAGGTATCGTCATATCAGGCAAGAAAGCGTATATTGATTTGTTGATTACTGCTTCTGATACTGATTCTGAATTTACAGAATGGATCGCGAATTTAGAGAAAAGGTCAGTCGACCTACTTTACGAAAAACGACATTTATGGTTTACGCAAGAACTAGATCGAATCGATATTGAAAATTCATTTACATCACCCATTCGCGCATACAAAACAGGAAACTTTCTCGTTCGTGTTAATTTAGAGCCAAATAGAAACTTTACTCATATTCAGCCTTTTTCATGTAAAGTGTTTGATGAACATAAAAAACCAGTGTCAGTTGAATACATTAAGGATGAACATACAATCATATCGATCATTGAATTTCAAGGAATCAAGTTTACATCTCGTAACTTTCAAATGGAATTATTATTAAGACAAGCATTGGTAATACCAGATATTCCATTATTTGAAACATGCATTATATCTGAACAGAATTCTTCTTCTGGAATAAACGCAAATGGTATACCATCATCGTCTGTTCCTACCCAGCTACAACTACCGACATTAGCAAAAGAACGCGATCTTACAAGTCAATCTCAACCGGGTCCTGATACCGATCCTCCTCATGAATACGATCCAGAACACCAACCGGATAATGATAATCAAGTATGTTTAAAAGAAGACCCAGAATTAGCAACAAAGTATTTAGGGTGTAATCCAGATGCAGAAACACAACAACCAATAATAAAACATTTTGGCGTCACAGAAATAGATATTGATTTTGATCATATTCCGGATGAAATCGACACAAATGAAGCTAATTTTTCATCGACGACAACAATACCAACGACGTCAGAGAATGGAATCGAAACAACCACATCCGCTTCAATGAAACAACCAGCCATGATTGCTTCTATTAAATTAAAAAAACACAAGGACGTTCTTTATGAAATGTATAAAGTAGCAAAAAAGAAGGCACAAGAAGCAAAAAAGGTTGCAATACGTACATATTTAGAAGCAAAAGAAATCAAGGCCGCATATTTATTAGATGATTCGGATCTTTCCGAAAGTGATGATGACGACGACAACGTATAATACTGACTTACATTATTTTATCATTTATTTTATATACAATTAAATTATAAGAATGAGTTTTTTGTCTGATTTAGAGAAAACACTTCGTACCAATCACATTCTTGTGATTTTAGGTGCGATTGTTCTTGTATACGCTGTTTATACCTATTCCGACCAAAAGTTCGTCGCTCCTTACGAACCACTTCAAAGTGACGTGAAGAATCGTCAAAGAGCAACTGTTCAAGTGACCCAGCAGCCCGCTCCTCTTGCCGCAGATGCCTCTATGGTAGCTCCTCCTGCTTCTAACTTGCCTGTCGCTAACCCCGCAGATCTTCTTCCTCGTGACAGCAACAACCAGTGGGGCAGTTTGAACCCTTCTGGCAGTGGTGATCTTCAAGGACAGAACCTTCTCTCGGCGACTTTCTTGACCGGAATTGATACTATCGGAAATACGATGAAGAATGCCAACCTTCAGTTGCGTTCTGAGCCTCCCAACCCTCAGTTGAACGTTGGCCCTTGGAACCAGAGCACATTTGCTCCGGATCTTATGCGCACTCCTCTTGAGTTGGGTTCAGCCCAAACACAGTAAGTAAAACGTTACTGACTGACTCGCTGAATAAACAACGTGATCATGAAACGATGCAAATATCATACAACCATACTAATTATCGTTGTATAATATAAACCGAAATTCAGTTTATTATGGCGTCTATTGTTTACGCACTTATTTTATTATTCTTCATCGTTACACTATCTGTTATTATTACACAGCATGTTATTATTCCATCTGTCGTAAATTACGAACACGGTCTTCTCAATCATCCAGATTTTACAATTGGAAAAAGTGGTATTGAGGGACTTGGGCTCTATACAAAACGTAGGCGTTTGAAAGGTGAAAAACTATTTGTAGCCATAACTTCGAATAAAATTGTTACAAAGGTTGGAAGTAAAATCAATCATTGTCCAGGCAAATTCAAGAATCAGGCAGAAGCTGCATATTCAGTGTTACCAAATACATATCTCTCGACAAAACCAGATCAAGACACCGGAGAGTGGTGGATCATCGCTGCACGAGATGTTTCTGCAGGAGAAGAGCTCACGGTTGATTATACGAATACGCCGGATTTCATTAATAAGCCGGATCCGAGATGGAGATGTGATCTATGAATAAACACGCTTAACCCTATTTCCAATATGAGACGATATTTCTGGACCTGATGTATTTACTTTATGCGATATAGTATCGATTGTTTGATTTTGAGTATGTTTTCCTCCATACAAATAAGCAATATCGTGTAACCGATCACCTGGTTTTGAAACACAAACGATTTGATCCATATTTGTTTTACCTAATACTCTACGTCGGGTACCATGAATAAAATAATATATTCCTGTGTAATCATATATTGGTATATCAACATAACCAATACCCAAAATACAAATTGTCATATTTTTTGGTGATACATAATCACAACCATATCCGATACATTCACTCTTTTTTATGGATTTTATTTGTAAAATACGAGTTTGTAATGTCATAACCGGTTGGATATTATATTTTTTCATTATTTGTGATTTAATATCAAATCCAAATATCCCTACTCCTACTCTTGATATCGTAAAATCAGATACATCATAATTTAAACATGCATTGGTATTTGCAATATGAACCTGATTTGGTCGAATATGTATCTCTGCCAAATCATTTCGTAATTTTCTAAATTTAGATAGTTGTTCGTTTACAAAAGAGTTATCAAACTTTTCAAGTTCAACTACAAGATGTGACATTAACCCTTCTATTTTTATACTTGGATTTTGAGATAGTTTCTGAATAACATCTAGCGCGCGCTCGTAACGTATTCCTGTTCGGTTGAATCCTGTGTCAACAAAAATCGTTATATTTACAGTTTTACCTTTCGGAATATCTTGTATTATACGAGGTATTGCTTCTTCATCGAAGATCGCAATTTCAATATCATTATGAAATGCATTGAACACATCACGCGAATAAGAATCATACAACCAGGCTAAGATACGACCTTTGTCGCCACTATTTCGTAATTCTAACGCTTCATTCACTGTAGCTACACCAATATAACGAATACCGATACTTCTAAGAAATTTGGCAATTTCTACTGCACCATGTCCGTATGCATTACCTTTAATAACTGGCATTATTTCTGTTCCTGAAACCTTACGCATTATGTTAATATTCGATTGGATAAGTTTACTATTAATCACGAGACATGATGTATTGTTATTCAATAATTCTTTCATTGTATTTTTTCGTTTTTGAGTTTTATTATAATATCGCTGATTACGAAATCGTTTTAACGTAACCATTATGATTATATTATTATATTATCTACATAATATAATGATATCAATCGAATCTAAACATGACAAAATCTCTCGGTCTCTGTCGTTACAAAGATATATTTGGTCGCCCGAAAGAAGGTGCACATGCGTACAGGATCTTTGATATTGCGGTCGTAGATGTCACTGCGACTGTTGTGGTGGCGTATGTGATTGCCCGTGTCTTCGGGTTCGCGTTCTGGAAATCTCTCGTCGCGCTGTTTTTGATCGGAATTATATCACACCGGGCGTTCTGCGTTCGAACGACGGTGGATAAATGGGTGTTTCCGAATGTATGATACAAAACAAAATCTCTCGTTATATAAATATACAAATCGGATTATATAACGAAATGTTCAAAACCAGTGTTTTTGGATATATCATTATTATTTTTATTATTGTAGTGTGTCTAAAGATCTACCAAGAATCCGACGCGTTTCAGTTGAAATGTATTGTTTCGAAAGTGGATGGCAATAAATACTGCGTTCGTGAACGCGCTAAACTGGAACTCGCTGCCGATCTCCTTGCCACCGTTACCCAGAAAATGAAAAAGGTAGTAAAACATATGGGCGCGACTTATCCCGACCGCGATAACGTAAAACGTTTAGTCAAAAATTTTCGTCCTGAAAAAGTGAATGAAACACTCCCTACCAGTGAATTCACAGCATATAGTGAGAACAAGGGTGAGAAGCTCGCTTTTTGCGTGAATACGACGAAGAAAGGAAATAAACTCATCGATGAAAACACGCTTACATTCGTTGCATTGCATGAGTTGAGTCATATTATGACGGAAAGTGTGGGTCACAAAGACGAGTTCTGGGAGAATTTTCGGTTTCTCATCGACGAAGCGCAGAAAATAAAAGTCTACAATCCTGAGGATTATAAACTGAAACCGAAGGAATATTGCGGAATGACGATTAATGATAATCCGCATTTCGATAACTAGCGCGCGCGTCCGGCCGCGAACCGCCGGGTGCTAACGCACCATGTAAAGAGAGGGAGAGGATAGTATTAGTAACGCGTCAAAATCTAATTGGTACTGAACGGCGCGTCAGCGCCCGGTGGTACGCGACCGAACGCGCATTATACCTCCATCAGTCTCGCTAAACGTAGGAATAACGTATTCGGTGTTCGTCGTTCTTGTATCGCCTTCAAATCCGCTGGTCTCGTAATACTTGCAACAACGTCACGGTCAACATCTGTTACACGGTAAACTTGATTACTCTCTTCGCCTTCTGCAAAAAATGAAACATATTCCGGTATTGTGCCAGCGTCAGTCCAACACCAGATCGCGCGATGTATATGTTTATTTCGAAGCTCTTGCCACTCTTCAACAGAGTCATATTGATACATCAGCGGAAATGCCGCATCGTGTTCATAACTTTCGTCGACAAATGTTACGAAAATATCATCAACTGGGAACAACGTCGGCGAGGCGAGAACTTGTTCATAGATGGACGCGCCGCCAATGAACCAAACGTGATCATAATTCATTGCATAGTTACGGATTTCCGAGAGATTCTTGATGAATGTAACTCCGGTAAGAGGTGTACCGGTGGACCCAGATGGCGCCAAGGAATCCGCATCATGTAATGCAGAGATAACGAAATTATCTCGAAAAGGTAGCGGTTGTACATTCGCGGGAATGCTCTCCCATGTTTTTCGACCCATAACCACTGCGCTATTATATGGGAACGCCGACGACTTCGTCATTTGCGAAAAAAACCGGAGATCTCTTTCGATTTTAGGCCATGGCAAAGTTCCTTTATATCCAATGCCACCACCGCGACAAAGCGCAACAATCATTTTGAATTCGGTTACACGAGAAGAAGACATTATGATTCAGATAAAATATAGAATGAAAACACTTTATTATATATTTATTATTACTGTACTAGTACAACAAAACCAGACAGATATTAATCTTCTATTGATATAATAGTATCACAATGAATATAGAAAAACCGGCATCAGAGATTCCGATTTATAAAATATGTCATATTCGGTCGCCTGATGATATTGCAGAACCAGTGGCAGAATCAACTGCCGCAAAAGCATCATCGCTTTCCCCAGAATACAATCTACTATACGTGTTTTATGGGAATGTAGAATTCACGACAGATGATGGTCAAATCGTAAATATCAATGATGTTTTTGTCCGAGAGCAAGAGAACCCATTCTTCAAAACGATATTTAGTGATTACGAACTCTATTCAATCCGGCAAAATGAAATGAAGGTCATATTCCTTCCCGAGAGAATCTATCCAGATGATTCCATCGAAACCATAAAAAAGAAATTTCTATATTTGACGCGCGACCAAGTCGGTCTCTCGTATTCAGAGTTGTATTTCTTCTGTAAGCAAGTAAAGACGATTACAACGCAAATGGCACATGATCACGTAACATCAAATGGAAAACTAGAGATGACGCCTATCCGGGTTCAGAATTATTTACTAAATATCGACAACCAGCCGATGTCTACATCAGCTGCATCTGCAGATACGACTCCTGAATATGCCAAACTCGGCCCTCCCACTGGAGGGATAAATGGAAATTACAGCTATACCAACATCGCAAATCTTAAATTAGAAGATAAGCCTCGTATTATAAACGTCACAATGGGTCAAGAATTGAATATTGCATCTACATACGAATATCCATATGTAGTAAACCCATTTGATGCAATAAATAGTGATCCATTTTTAGAAATTCATGCGAGCGAAATTGTGGTTACAACGAATAAGACAGTTATTGTAGATTATGGCGTTTTCCTTCATAATACAATCTACATGGTATCAGCGGAAGATGTATTGATTTATTCGAAAGAATTAAACATTGTTGCGCCTACATCCAGCGCTACTACTGCCGCCGGTGCAGCACCTCAAGTATCTCGTACAATGAAATTGATCTATGAATCGTATATGGTTCAGGTATATTTTCCATATCTCTCAGCATATCGTGACGATACGCATCATTTGCCGGTCGAACAAGGATCAGCAGAAGCATCTGGTGAAATAGATCTCGCTACAATCCATTCACACGAAACACTTCTTCTTCATAAGTTGAAGCTATTCGACGCGGATAAAAAGATCTTGAACGAGAGATTTATGCGACAGACTGCGAATATAAACCTACTTTATGATATTTACGAGAGACGTACATCCGAACAAAACTACATTGATGATGGTATTCGTGGTGTTGAATTCATGATTCATCCAGAGACTCCATACAATCAATCTCTCGATGCAGTTTTCAAAATGATCCATTGTTCCGAGTACATTCCATATATTAAATACAATCCTGGAAAGAAACGTGACAATATTTACAAGTTATACATTTCAGGTATAAGTCGCAGTGGTCGTAAAATCCCTTACCTACCAAAAAGCGATATATTTCGTCTGATTAAAACAACTGCTCGCAAAAAGAGTGTTGCAATGTATATTAACTATGTATACTCCAATCCTGAAATACCTGACCACAAAGCGACGCACTTACATATTCCCGTTCTCTGTGAATTTTATCCGGATGGATCAATTTACGTGAAACTGTTTGTGAAGTTTTCATTCACAAGCAATGAAATTGAGAATATAATTAAAGCGACAGTAAACCCGATATTGCGTGTTATCAAAGAACATGTTGAACAAAGTGGATTTAAAATGATCCTTTTTTCGAAACTATATCATCCCCAGGTAGAATTAATAAACATAGAATATTTCGCCCAGATGGCAATTACACGGAATATTGAAATAAAGCAAATGATCAAATGTATCTCCAGTGCCTTTAATGAGATAGAAGGAAGTTTGAAAAAGGGTATTGTTTTACGCTATAAGCGTGTAAGTAATTATAATGATATGTCAAGCCAAGATGCTTATGTTATTGAAATGATGAATAAACGTCAAAGTGATCGCGATATCATCGAAGGTCTTCGCGATAATTACTTGATGACGGATGCAGATGCTCGAGTAAAGTTATCTTCTATTTTATCATCATTGCAAACCCAACAATTTTCACGGTTTCGTGGTGGAAATATTCGAATCAAGAACAATCCTGGGTTTCTTACAAAAATAACGAAAGGCGCATTTAATAATATTATCACAATTGAGATCACCAATATCAACAATGTTTTATTTTTACCTACACTTCATATTTACTTGGACTCAATTCTGCGTATTTACCAAAATCCAGGAACAACCGAAACGCCATATCAGAAAATGTCGGAATTGTGTGCAAATGCTGCAGTACAAGCTTCGCCTACTGAAAATGTAATGTCTTCCTCAAAAGCAAAAGGTGATGCTAGTGCAGAAGCACGTCCGGACGAAGAGGATGAAGGAGCAGTAGATATTTTTGATCGTAACTCTAGATCAACTGCACTCATTGGTGATGCACATCCGTCCGATAAAGAAGAATCAATTGAAGTAATGCAAGAAATCGTACCAGTTGTTAAGAAACCGTCTGGTGCTGCTTCCGGTGCTGCTGCTTCCGCCGCTCCACTTGTATTTGGATTTGAGGCGGAAGCTCCGAAAGAAGAAGAAATCGATCTGTTTGCTTTATTGCAAGGTGACGACGATGATGATGATGCTGGAGGTGCAGATGATAGTGCACCTACTAGTGAGCAAGGAGGAGGTGCTGGTGGCGCGGCTGCTGCTGCTGCTGCTGCTGCACCAAGGAAAAAAGGTATGGCCAGTGCTGCTGAAGTAGAAGAAGATGTATCAGATATAACTGGTATGGAATTAGCAAACCCGAATCCTTTCTCAAAACGTATTCAGGAACGAGATCCGGTGATCCATTTAAACGAAGATGTCGGTAAATTCAACGCATATTCTCGAAGCTGTCCATGGAATGTGCGTCGTCAACCAGTGATTTTAACGAGCGAAGAAAAGGCGCGTATTGATCGTGAGCACCCGGATTCATATTCCCATAGTATTACGTATGGTTCAGATTCTAGTAAACAATATCACTATATCTGTCCTAGGTACTGGAGTCTGAAACATAATACAAGTCTTACAGAAGACGAGGTGAAATCTGGAAAATATGGAACTGTGATCCCTCAAAAGGCAAAGAAAATCCCGCCAGGCGCAAATGTATTCGAATTCACAGATGATAAATATCACGTCGACGAGAAAGGAAACTACAAGCAACATTACCCAGGGTTCTTAAAGAAAGATGCGCATCCAAAAGGACTATGTGTCCCATGTTGTTTCGCTCAATGGGATAAGCCGTCGCAAACTACAAGACGTCAAGAATGCGAAACAAAACAGTTTGAATCAGTAAGAACAGAAACTTCTAGTAGTACACCACAGTCAAAACCGGTTCTTCCACTAGAAGAAGAAGAACAAGGTGGTATGGCGGCTGTTTCTCCTCATCCAAACACTGCAGCACCAGTTGTGTCATTTTACTCTGAACCTGCAAAGATTAATGAAATGAAAGACGACCGTATTTTGAGTTCAGATAAGTTCCCTCTTGAAAATAACCGATGGGGATATTTACCACTTCAAGTTCAAAAGTTTCTTTTTACAGATAGTCGTAATTGTCAAGTGAGTATTAAAAATACGGCAATCAAAAAAGATACACCGTGTCTTTTACGTCGTGGTGTTGAAACACATGATCGTCAATCGTTCGTTTCTGCAGTTGCATATTACTTCAAAGAAAGTATAGGATTGACATCAACGACAATTATGCCGTCAGAAGAACCGGAAGTACCTATTTCAAAAGCTGCATTGAAATCTAAAATTAAAGATTCGATATCTGAATCAATTGATACAGAATCAGTTGTTGCACAGGGGAGTAGTGTATCACTGAAAGAACGTATCTCAAAGTCGATTGCCGACAGCATACAAAAACATTCTGCTCAATTGAATAAATCGAGTGCGATGAATAGTTCATCGTCTCCTATGGCGAGTGCATTTCCTACTTTCGACGCAGGTGCCAGTGCCGGTGGAGGTGCCAGTGCCGGTGGAGGTGCCAGTGCCGGTGGAGGTGCAGCTGTCGCAGATTATCATTCAGAGGATGAAACGCCAGTTGCAATGACACCACGAGCATCAAATTCTGCTAGTTCAGCCTTTGCTGCATCTACTGCAGCCGGCGCCGCTGCCTCCTCCGCTGCTCCTGCTGCACCACACACGTTATCACCATCAGCTGTTCCTACGATTCGAGAGATGCGAAATATCATTATTCAATCTCTCGATATTGATATGTTCACAACATTACAAAATGGAACACTCACCGACGTATTTTACAATCCTAACAAGGAAGTTATGGATACTTATAAATACAATATGTCAGCAATCTCTCGAACTCTCCCTCCTGAACCATTCAAGCGCATCTGTAACGCATATGAAAATTTTATTGCCTACCTGGACGATGATACTTCGATTATTGATCATACGTATCTCTGGGACATTGTATCACGACCGAATGAAAAATTATTTAAGAATGGAAACAACATTATTCTCATTCACATTCCAGATGACGATATCACAAATAATGTCCAGGTGATTTGTCCAACAAATTCATATTCAGGTGAAGTCTTTGATTCCAATCGTAAAACAATTATTATAATGAAACGCGACACGTATTACGAACCGATTTATTTATTTGAAAGTAAAACCAACGGTAAGTTCAGTGTTCTTGGTCGTTTTGCGTTAAAAAGTAAGACACTTATGCCTAAAATCAAGTATGTCATCGAAAATGTACGTGATCTTTATTTTTCATATTGTCGTCTTCATTCAAGCCAGCCGAGAGAATACAAGTACAAAATGAATCTACCGGCTGCAATTATTGCAAAAATAGTAAAGGATGCTGGTTTTGAGATAAATGCCCAAGTTCTTAATTTTAATAGCAAAGTGATCGGGTTACAAATCTCTCAGATCATCACTACTACAAAGTTGAATCCGATGAGTGTAGTCAAAAAAACAATTTTACGTAAACAATGGACCGGAGTGATACCTACAGCCGTTTCAGCACCTCTCTCATTGACAACGATGCCATCACCACAGATGGTGATGATGGATGATGAGTCACTTTGGAATATGAGTTATCGTGAAACAGTCGACTTTTTAGAAATGGTTGCGAGTCATGTAAAAAAAACAACGAAAAAAGATATACACTGTAAACCCAAAGTAAAAGTTGTTGAAGATGGATTAATTGTAGGTATCATCACTGAAACAAATCAGTTTATACAAGTAAATATAGACGCTGATCCACAATTGAATCAAGACGACGGAATACCTACCATAACAGAAAGCAATCATCTTAACGCAGATAAAGAAGTAACGTCAATGCCAGAGGGCACTCTGGACAAAACGCGTGAAAGATATGTGCGTCATATTCGATTAGAAACCAATTTCTATAATGTTTTTCGCAATACTGCGCGTAATGTGTTAAACCGGCCAGAGAATAAAGCTGTAAAGGATGACATTGAAAAGTTGATTACGTCACCATTTACGATCTATCATAATAAGCTATCCCAAATCATAGCGCACATGAAACGAATTCTCTCAAAATACATTGCATTCATTCGCTATAATAAAGATACTCTGAAACTAGTGGGTGAAATATCTGGATGTATTACGAGTGACGACGAAACATGTGGCAAGAAAAGCTACTGTTTGAAAGAATCCGGCGGTTTGTGTAAACTTCTCCTACCTCAAAGAAACCTCATGTATCCAGATATTGACAATCAAGTTGCATATTTTGGTAAACTGGCAGATGAAATGATTCGATATGAACGCGTGAAACTCTTTATGTTTGAACCCACCAAATACTTATCATTTCAAGAGAGAAAATACGACCTTCGCGATGATGAAATTATTCTACTCGAAACGTTCATTACACAAGAATACTTTGATAATATGGAACCAGCTGATGCAAATCCGTATGTATTCCAGACAAATTTTTACACAGTTGCGCCCAGCAATGCTGGTAGTCGTGGTATACAAACTTACGACCCAGTGTATCGTAAAGAATATGTAGACCGATACTTAGAATTAGAAAATGGGCAAGCCGCTCCCAGCGTAGGTACTGTTGCTGGTGCTACTGCTGTTGCTCCCATTGCGGATGGTCTCCCTGGCGCAGGCGCCGTAGGTTCAGGTGATCTAATGGAATCATCACTTCAGATCAACGAAATCAATCATGTACTAGATTTTTGTCGCCAAGTATCGAAACGTAAAGTTACTGAAAAAATGAGACAAATATTTTTCCCAAGTTCAAATGCGTTTGAAATACTTTTTTCCAATGAAAGTGTTGAATGTTCGTTTGATGTTATATTGACAATATTACGTATTGTTGCACAAAATGCGTCAAAATGTCCAAGTGGACATAGTTGTATTCGCCAAAAAGCATCACCATTTTCATTTAAATCGGTGAATGCTGGCGGTGAAGCGGCAGCGGCACCAGAGCCAGATACTGAAGTATGTCAAAAATGTCGTAGTTCAATCGGTAATGATCATACCGAGTTCGCATGTCGTCAATGTAACTACTTCATGTGTGAAAATTGCCGTCATCAACACGTCGACCAACTCGCAGATATGACACTTGTAAAAGTGAAGAATATCTTGGTGGGCGAATATGAAAAACTATCTGAATCTGGACTTGGTAAGAAACTAACGATGATATTGAATGGCTATGGGATGAAAAAATACGCGGATCTCATTAATGAAGAACGTGCAACATTGCCACAAATTATTCAAAGTGAAAATTACTTTTTAACAAATATTGATATATGGATACTCGCGTTATACTTCAAAATACCGATTGTCTTTATTACGCAGTCACTATTAAGCGAAAATGGTAAAAACATGATGGTATTATACGGAGATGAAGAAGATAATAGTTATTTTTTCGTCCACCCATTCGCCGTTGCACAGGATGTCCCTTCTCGTTTCGGATTAATCGAAGTGAAATACGCCGAATATTCATTACTGAAATTACCACTGGAACTTATTTCGCCAGAATTAAGAGAAAATATTCGACGTGATGAAGAAGAAAGAGTTTCCCTCGAAGAGTATGTGCGTACATTCAAGATCGGTAATGTTAAAAATAAGAAACGCGTATTTACACTTATGGAACCAACCGGTTCGGATGAACCTCCTGTACGAGAATTGGTACCACTTGATAATCCGATTGTAAAATTAGCAGCGATGTCATCAAATGCATCATTATTTCAGTAACTAAAAATAAACTAAAAGATATATAGGAAAAATGAATCAACAATCACAAATACAGTCGGTATACGTAACAGCAGATGTTATATCTCGTAATCAAGCAATTAATTCTACACCACAACTAATAATAAGTGATGTTTTTGATATACCTGATTTTATACCTGTACAAGCACCCGCACCCGCACCCGCACCTATTCTTGTTAAAATTCCTTTACAGCCTCCATCATTAACACGAACATCCACTCCAGTACAAGTAGTACCCGTATCGACGGCGATACATAATAATATGAATAGAGAAGCGCCAACTCCAAACACCCCCATCAATTTTATAAAGGCAATCAATCATTCAGCTATGACTGATGTTATGAATCAAGCAATCGCACGTAATATACAGACCGCTCAATCAGTGGGAACAAAAAAAACAGATATATCGATTCCTATACAAGGAGTAAACAAAACAACAACGCAGATGCAACAACACATACACGTACAACCGTCACCAGCGCCACCACCACTGTCACCTGCATCACCGGCTCCCTTATCACAAGCGCAAGTAAACAACAAAACAACACATCGTATTAAACCTACAAACACTAAAATCATCATAGATGATGAAGATAAAGACACTGCAATTGATTACGATGATGAGGACCCTGAAATCAAAAAAATCAAACTATCACTTTTTCATTTTGCAAAAGATATCACATTCAATTTGATATTCACAATTCCTTTTTTACGAACCAAACTGAATAATATTCTTCGGGAGCCTACTTTAGCAATTAATCAAATTGAACGTGTATTTGATGAATTCAAAGATCAATTAAAACGAGAACAATTAGAGAGTCTAAAAAAGTATGTTTGTGAAGATGGAATACGTGACAAGTTGAATTTCATACTGGAATCTGGGTTCAATAAAATCTTATCCGATGGAAAAATCGATATTAATGATGCACCACAATTCAATCAACTTGTATATTTCATTATTAAGTCATTTAACAATATTAACCAGGGTAAAGTGTATCGATTTTATGTGTCTAGCGAACATGTAATGCTTCTTCTTCATTTCATACTTAAATCTGTGTTTATTCTTACATTAAAGGGTGAAGAGGAACAAATGGCGATTGGTCTTTTAGACACAAGTTTTAAACTGGTTCAAATCGAAGTACTTCCACTAATTTCGAAACGTTGGTATCATCGATTCCGGATTTGCCACGCAGTTCGAGAAATTGAGGAATTGATCGAATAATGGAATCGAACATTTAGGAAAAAATGCGTAAACGGCGCGTTTTTTTTCGCGAAAAGAACTTAAAGATATTTTCTTTGTATAGTATGTGAAGGTAGGTAACTGTCTTCACACCCTTCAGGATTTGCAATTTACTAATTCTTTTACATCTAACAAATCAACTTTCGTCACAAATTTTATGACATTTACATAAATGATTGCATCTATGTAACGGTACGCCTTGTGATGATTATCTTTAAAAATTATCTGATTTGTTTGTTGTTTAAGAATTTGTTATTTTGTGTCTTGAACTAACCTACCGGTGTAGCTCAGCGGCAGAGCGTCTCAAAACATCGTTTGTTATTTTTTTACTAATTCCGAAAGGAACTGGTCCGATCTACGAATGATTATCGCCTTATAAGCGGAAGGTCGTAGGATCGAAACCTACCGCCGGTATTCTCCTCTTTAGCCGTTTTGAAGAAATGGCTTGTCAAGCTGGACACTAAACGCAGCTGGTGTTGGGCATATATCAGCGGAAGAATTCTGACAATTTATTCGGAATGTCGTGAGATCGAAACTCACTGTCAATAACAACATCATTATTTTACCGGTGTGGCGCAGAGGAAGCGCGCGGGGCTCATAACTCCGAGGACACCTGATCGAAACGGGTCACCGGTATTTACCACTTAGGCAGTTTTAAAGAAATTGCCACGCTATAAACGCATTAGTAGCAGCATCATTTCATTCTAAGATAATTGGTTTTACCGGTGTGGAGTAGTGGCAACTCGCGGTGGTCGCTCCAGCCGAGACATAGGATCAAACCCTATCGCCGGTATTGTCAAGCTGGACGCTATAAACGCAGCACAACGCGAGTCGCGAGTCGCGTATTTTACCGCCTTAGCTCAGGGGCAGAGCGCCAGGCTCATAACTTGGAGGTCGTCGGATCAAAACCCACAGGCGGTAGTAACCCGATTCGGGTCTTTCTTCCACTTTACAGAAGCGGAACGTCTACGCATAGACACAATCATTTTAAGCCACTTCCACGGCGGACGTTTTATCGTCTGACACCTACTTTACTGATGACTCATCATCATTGGTCCGATAGTCGGATGGTTATTTTCTTATTCATTACAAGGACGGTGTGGGATCGATACCTACAGGTGGCATTGTCAAGCTGGACGCTATAAACGCAGCACATGACCAAGGTCGTATTGTTTTACCGGTGTGGCGCAGGGGCAGCGCGCGGGGCTCATAACCCCGAGGTCACTCGATCGAGACGAGTCGCCGGTATTTTTCATTTTTCGCATTTTATAGAAATGCGATCGTCTCTACGAGATGACTCCATCAACTCCAACCAAATTCATAACAGAACTCTATAAGTTGCACGGTGTGCCACGTAGACAATGTATGAATTATTATCTCGTCTGACACTTATTAGACCGTTTCACCAGCGGTACGAACGTTAGACGGTTATCTTATTTAGAATTTTTACTTGAGAAGTGTATGTGTGTCGAATGACTAACCTATACAATCGAGATTTAGTCAAGCTGGACATTTCGCACAGTACAGCTGTGGAATTGAGCGAAAGCTCAAAAAACGTAGCACCCAAACTGTTTTACCGGCATGGCGCAGGGGCAGCGCGCGGGGCTCATAACTCCGAGGTCACTCGATCGAAACGGGTTGCCGGTATTTACCAAAATCATATAAACATTTGTTGTTTATATTATTTAACTATTATTTAACATAAAAATTGATATAAATATTTACGATGAATGCATATATCATCGTTCGTGGAAATGGATGGAGAAGGACAAAACCGGCGTGTCGAACAAATGAAGGCAGTACAGGCAGAAGCCTTGGAACTATTTACGCGGAAGAACAAAGATTATGGAGACGCATTTGCGAAATATGGCGTGATTGGAGTACTCATGCGAATCGAGGATAAAATTCAGCGATCCATGTCAATCACCAAAAACGGCGTGAATTTAGTCAATGATGAAGGTATACGCGACACCCTGATCGATTTACACAATTACGCGGCGATGGCATTGATGTTGCTGGATGAAAAAGAGGGCGACGCTATACAATTTTCAACATGATATATTTATTGTTTGTGTCTCGTGATAAACAATCATAAAAATATGTAGATTCATTATGTGTTTTTATTTGTTTGAATAAAGGTTTGATGTTTGTAAAATATAAGGCGATTATGCCTTGCTCGTTCGTTCTACTAATCGGATATTCATATGATAAATGTAGTAAATTATCATATGTATCCTCTTCGATGATTCTTGTGTCATACAACATCATACCAGTTTGAAAATAGTCAATATCCAAATTGTATTTATTATTAAGATTACTGAAATATTCGATATTCTCTTTGTCAAATTGAACATGTAATTTCCATTCATAACTAGGATATGCGTCTGAATGTGCTAATAATGTTTTTTCGGTAGCTTCGGCCAGTATAGGTGATATATCATCAAAAATAGTCATTCCACAATCTACATAAAACATATAATTCCACTGTTTAAAAAATACATTGAATAGATGAAGTTTATGCCATTGAAATCTTTTTGTTATATTTCGTCCATCAGTATTTATTTTGTTGTTTATTTCTAAAAATTCATTTGAAAAAGGAATATTAGGAAAATATTTGATCAGAATATTATTATTTTTTATGAATTCACAATCTAACATTTCGTCGTTATGTAAATCATCTCCTACAACTAAGCAAATGTTCCCAACATATTTACCAATATTAATTAATTGATTGCAAGTAGTAACAAATTTATTAAAATAGTTTTTATCGCATACAAAAACTACACAAACATTATTATTATTGTTCATTTTATACTTTCATACTATACTAAAATGTACGTAATTTTACGAATAAAACTGGCTTGTAAGTAAATGAGATGTGAATAAGAAAAGAACTTAAAATAATCACGCGTAATTTAAGTGGATATGATCAAATATGCGTTGATTGTATTCCGTATAGGTTGTGCTCTTTTAGCTCAGTTTTGGTTAGAGCGCGGGTCTTATGAGCCCGAGGTCACGGGTTCGAGCCCCGTAAGGAGCATTTTTTCTTTGTTTACACATAAAAATTAAAATACTAATATTCTATATAATACAATATTCGTATTTCATGGTTAATCATCGAAAGTCATCGTGTAAGACCCGTGGTCAAAAGCGCAGCAGCACTCGTCGTCGTCGTGCATCTACTGTCCGTCATCGTCGTTCTCATTCTCACCGTCGTCGCGCCATCCAGAGTGGCGGATGAGGTCAGGCCCAACCTGTGGCCAATTAAATAGAACTACACTGATACGAAATCTAGTATAATATATTGTTGTGAAGACGCGTTTATAAACCGACAAACGGCGAAACGCGGTACTGATTTAATATATTGAATGTTTCGCTATTGTTAGTGTGTATGAATATTTAGTATTACTATAATATAGTAAATATTCGTGAAATGGTTACAGAATCTAATAATGAAACAAATAATAACAAAAAAGACACGGTAAAAGATAAGAATAAGAAAGACACTGAAAAGGACAAAAATAAAAAAGACACGGTAAAAGATAAGAATAAGAACGACATTGAAAAGGACAAGAAAGACACTGAAAAAGACAAGAAAGACACTGAAAAAGACAAGAAAGACACTGAAAAAGACAAGAAAGACACTGAAAAAGACAAGAAGGACAATAACAAAGATCAGAAAAATAAAACAAAAACTTCAACCACAAATAAAAAAAAAGATGAGAAGAAAGGTGGACCAGTTGATGAAAAAGGTAATCCATTTCCAATCGATAATCCGGACGGTGGAGACCCAATTTGTCCTGGAGGATATAAAATAGATTATGATTTTGATCCGTTTAACGATCCAATTAATCCTCCGTTTCGTTGTATTTCTTCATTGAAAGATCCAAATGATGGAGCAGTAAGTAAAGCAATTCAGATGGCAAATAATCCTTCATCCGGTGTAGCTAATGCCACAACCGGAGAAATTCCCGCATTTGGTGGCCGAAATAAATACCGAAAGAGAACACGTAAAATAAAACGTTCTCGTAGACGACGATCACAACGCCGTAAGAAAAATTAGTATAGCCACATTTGTTCGTATACTTTATTATACGCTATATTCCAGATAATTCCTTAAAATCCGATATCATAGTCATCATCCACCTTTCCAAGTCGAACTTTCTTGACATTGTCAACGCATGACTGAATTGCCAATTTCGGAATACCACACTTATCCGTATCCAATCCAACCGACGAGTTCGCCTTGAACGCTTCCTCGATCTCTTCATTTGCGTCAGTATGACGGTACTCCACTGCTTCTTGTTTCATCATCTCGTCCATATTTACGAGTACCTGAAATGCGCTTGTTCCATAATATCCTTCCTGGCCGCACATCACGTTCGCAGAAATACCACGCATCGGGTCCAACTCGGCATGTCGTGCCGCTTTCAAGAACATCTCTGGTGTCTCTTCAAATGACGCCTTTGCAATCGGACCAATGTCATCACTGTTGATTCCATGGCGAAAGATCGATATCATTGACGAGTTAACTGTCATACGGTCGCATAACAGGCACACATGGTGATAGTTGATAGGAGAGTCATCAAACACCTCCGCTAGTTCATTGTAGATCGCCTGACGCGCCGCTTCAATTCCAAACACGCGATATACTTCCTGAATATCATTGCTCACAGTGCGTTTGGCGTCAATGTAATCTTGTCCGAGCATATGAATTAGATTGGTTCCCATTGTATCAAGTACCCAACTATCCTTCTTTGTATATACTCCATCCGCCTTTGTCAACGTATTCTTGATTTTACGAAGCATGACTTTCTTTATTCCTTTCACGCCACGAAGTACGATATTGTTCAAGAGGTGATCTTGGAATGTCTTGATCATATAGATATGATCGGATTGATCCAGTGGATTTTGTTTGTTACCACCACCACCAAAACCGCCGCCACCACCGCCGGATTTCTTACCCTGTGCGATATTCTCCATACGAAGTCGGAAAACGAGATTGTCATCATTATAGTCCGAAAATGCACAGCTCACTTCATTTCCATAACTGTTCTTGATAGAGAAGTGAATATCATCCATTGTGAGTTTTTTATCCAACATTGCAACCGGATCAATCTTAATACGGATAATCCACTTGGATTTCATTGCAGAAGACGCAGTGGCAGAAGCTGCAACTCCTCCACCGCTCGGAAGATCCGGAGCACTCGATGTTCCAGCAATCACTGAATCGCGAACACATTCTTCAATCAACTTCTCGAACTCTTGGTATTGACTCATGACCGCCCGATCTTGTTCTACAAGTGTATTCAAGTCATCTGGATCAAAGCATACTTCCACGCATTCTACAACTTCAGCCAACTTCGTATGTTCAATCAACGGAATAAACTCCTGGACGCGTTCTGGCGTTGATTCATCGTCCTCCTTGAAATATACTGTAATCGATGGGTTCTTCGGGTTCTCTGAAAGCGACAAGATTTCTTCAATACGCGGCACACCACGTGTAGCATTTGACTTGGATGCAACACCGGCAGAATGAAATGTGTTCAGTGTTAACTGTGTAGTTGGTTCACCGATACTCTGTGCAGACACCATTCCCACCATTTCACCCGGTGCAACGATTGATCGCTTGTACTGAAGATTGATCACACTTATCAAGATGGATAACGCACTCTTATTGAAACGCTTCACGAGAAGAAGCTGATTTGGTGAGAGGTAATAATAGTACATCACCTTAAATAGGAGAGTTGGTGGCGCGTAATATATATTCTCTAATTGTCGAAACCCTGCAGAAATCATCTCCATCGCTTCTAGTGGTGTAATGTCCACCATCGAGTTCTGATTGATCTGTTGTTGCGCTTGAACATTGTTGATGATGTGCATGAAAGACACTGGCATTTGGACATTCTTATTGTCGAGATTGTTGAATACGCGCTCAATGATCAAGTCGCGCATTTCAATCATATAGTCAATGAGGTCTCGGATTTTCTTCCCAGTCGCCATCTTCTCCTTCTTCATCTTCGCGTATGCTGTCTTCGTGAATGCGGTGGCTGCGCTTTCTTGCGTTTCACTTGAATTGTCGAGTGGCATATGGAAATGCGCATAGATTTCATCCATACTCATCGCCACCAACGGCAGCGATTGGTTCTCCACCTTGATCGTGTCGATTCCGTCATCACCATAAGCGAACTGAATAATACGTTGCTTGCCGTTACGGACGGTCATATCGTATTCCACCTTCAGATCTTCCATGCCTTTAATGAGACGACGTTGAATATATCCTGTGGTTGACGTATCGCGAACTTGAAGACCATTTGCCAAACCAAAATTGAGTGTCTTTGGAATTGTCAAATCATACATTTTCGGGTGAAGCGCGGGATCTACTATTTCCATTGCGACGATTTCATCCAGGATTACATCATTCAGGGTGCGAATCTTGTCTAATTTGTCAGTCCAAACAATAGATTTCATCTTACGATTTTTCTCAGGATGAAGAAGAGTGATTTGCTCTGAAAATCGCTTTCCATTTGATGCGCGGATTGACAAACGATGCGCTGGTTTGATATTCTTTGTTCCAAAATTGTTTTTCTTGAGTTGAGATTTTGATATCTTTGCATAAACACCTAATCTGGAACACAGAAACGCAATGTCTTCCGTCAATCGTTCGATGCAAGATGACGAATCAATTGAATTTCGAGAAATATGTCCATCACCTGAAATATAACCACTCAATAAACCCTTAGCAAAGTCAGTATTTGAAATATATGCCTCATTAGGAATATGTTTGTTTTCTGCGCCGTGTCCAACTAGTTTCGTAATAAATTCAGCCATAATACTAGATGCTCCACAAATTGTCGTTGTTGTGCCATTGGCTTTGTTTGTCCTAGATCTTTCGACGCATTGAATATTGAACTTGGAGAACCAATTTTTAACAAATGATCGAATGGTTTCATCATTATTTGTGATAGTAATTTGGCACTTGTGAATATTTCCTTCTGCGATGAACAACCCAATAAATACACCATTTTCAAAAGTCATTTCAAATGTTTCGGGGATATTTGAGTGCTGTCTAGTTCCATTGTATGAATATACACAATCTGACGATATATTTTCAATATTTGAACGAACAACTGCTCTCTGAAGACGAGCCTTGTTAGGATAGGGAAGAACAAATGTCTTGTTATTATTTTCATTCCACCAGTTGGTGGGAATTTTCATTCTAGCATCACCCATCGCTTCTTTCATCAAATCTACAGCCTTACGCATTTCAGAGCTGTATACATAGTGGGTCTTTGGTAAGTATTTTTCCATAGGTATCGCCATATTTGATGATTCACTATCCGCACTGTAATCAGCCACATTTGTCGCAACAGGAACGAAATCACCAACCTTGATTTCTTCAGTGTACTTCTCGCGAAACTGCTGAAGCTCCTCATTCCAAACAAGAAGCGACTTATTTGCAGTAACAGTGACATAACGCCCAGCCTTAGTTTTTATTTTGAAGAGCTTATCTCCCGGATCGTGACGAGTGACTGCTGTTATTGTCTCCCAAGATACATTTCCTTCATAATCCATCGTAACGATTTTGATCGGATGTGTCAATTCCAAGTATTCCATATTCTGCTCGGTCATATACTGAATCTTATTATCACTACCATTTGTCATCTTATGGTTATCCAAATGTGCATCAATCCATTCACCAATTTTGACATATTTAGGAACCTCATTTTCTACAACGATAATCGGCGTCTCCCATGTAACAGATTTAACAGCCGTATCAATAAGACCAATACGACCACCCATCGCGTGGAAGAAGAGTTCCTCTGGCGACAACCCCGAAATAAACGAACTCTCAATGAATCCGCGCGCCAGAGGTCCGTCATCGAACTTGTTAAAGTGCGGCAATGTACGGCTATCAAATCCGTATGAAATACGCTTGCCTTCGATCGCCTGCTGTCCGAGGCACGAAATCATTTGCGAAATGTTGATGTCGCTACCCTTTGAACCTGAAAGCACGAGACCGATGAAACGGTTATCTGAGTTCAAACTCTTTGTTCCGATACCACCTGCCTCACTCGTTGCAGTATTCAGAATATTCGACACCTTAGCCTCGAACTCAGCCTCGTTCGACTTTCCAGTCTTGTTCTCGAAAATCCCCAGATGGACCTGATCGATCAAGTTCTTCACCTCCGTCTTCTTCTTCGTGATGACATCCGCAATCTGTGTATTCGTCGTCTTATTCGCAATAAGGTCGCTGATTCCGACACTATATGCGTGCGATTTCATGTATTCCGTAATAATGTTCTGGAGCCCATCAATAAAGTCAGATGCGGCGATATTTCCGAAATCATTGCATACACGCTGGATCAAGCCGACGCCGCCGCCACCAAGAACGCTCTTATCGATTTGACCGCGAATCATTCGACCATTTCGGATCTCAACGACATTATTCGAGGTGGCGTAGTCCTCATTCGGGTTTTTCTCACCGAACGCCTTCTTCTTGTATTTCAGCGTCAAGGGCGGCAATATTTGCGATAAAACGTCGAAATTGGTGACATCCTCGCCGCTCTTGAATAGGGTTTCGTTAACACGAGGGTACGCTGCAAGCAAGTTCATCGCCTCCCTCGGCGTAAATTTGATATTTTCACGTGTGAACAAATACGACCCGATCAGCGAGTCCTGAAAGACGCCGATAATCGAGTTATTGTTTGCAGGACTGATGAGTTGGTATGGAACTGCTGCCAAGTGGCGCAACTCAATCTCGGACTCGTCATCCTGCGGCATGTGAAGGTTCATTTCATCTCCCGATGAATATCCTCAAGGTTTCCCAAGAGGCCGGACTGTATCTTAAGCAAGCTCCAAATGGTTAGTTTGTCATAGCTCACCAACACCGGTTCAGTCTCTGAATGCCTTCCATAGTCTACCATACGACCGTAGGAAGTAACACTGCTGATTGCCCAATCCTTTACATTATTACCATTGGGTTCGTCAATTAAACGAGTTCCTCGCAGATGTTTCCATCCGAAAGTGGTAGTAAAGGCTCTAAGGGGTTTCCAGCAACAAGGTGTTTTGCCAATTGGGTCATATGACCCAATAGACTAGGAGGTAGCACGCTTTTCACGCCTCCTGTTTTCGACAGAGATGTTTATCGAAGTCTGCATTATAGGGTTTCGTACAACCAACATTCATACGAAACGTATCTCCCTGGTACATCACGCGCGCAATGTGACACATCATACTCATCCTATGAAGCGTCGGCTGACGATTGAATAAAATCGCGTCACCGTCCATCATGTGTCGATGAACGATATCGCCATTGTTCAGCATAATATTCGCGCGGTCTGCATAACGAAGCGAAATGGATTCGCCCGTCTTCCGCTCCAAAATCTTCGCACCAGGATACTCATCTGGACCCGAGCGAACCAACCGAAGCAGGAATTTCTTGTTCCGATCATTCACCACGACCGGTTTCGTAATATTCTTCGCAATTTTCAACGGAACTCCGAGCTCGCGAATGGAGAGGTTAGGGTCAGGTGTAATCACGGAACGCGCCGAGAAATCCACACGTTTTCCCATCAAATTCCCGCGAACGCGCCCCTGCTTACCATTCAGGCGTTCCTGGATAGATTTCAATGGACGACCCGACCTTTGCGCAACAGGTGCACAACCTGGAATGTTGTTGTTGACCTGGGTAGCGACGTAATACTGAAGCATCATATGCCATCCGTCAACCACATTTGCAGGCGCGCCTTCATTGATTTTGTCTTGAAGTGTCGTATTTGCCTTGATAATATTCACGATGATATGGGTAATGTCATCCTCGCTCCTTTGGGAACCATCCATTTTCACAGAGGGACGAACGGCGGGTGGCGGAATGGCGAGAACCTGACAAACCATCCAATCCGGGCGAGAAAACACCGGACTAAATCCCATGAACTCGACATCTTCATCACTGATTCTGCGGAAGATTTTAATCACGATTTCCGGAGTGAGTTTCATCGAAAGAGATCCATCCTTGTCCGCTTCCGCTGCACTACCGGAAATACTGGCTGCAGTGGTCTCTTCTAAAATTCCCTTCACATTGTCCCATTCAGCGTATATTTTGCCAAGACCAGCCTTCATTGTAATACGAGTAGGCTGAAGACAACCACAACCGGTCTCCGTGTCTTCTCCGCAACGCTTGATTTTGCTAGCCACGCGAAACACCTGTGTCCATCGCTCATCTGCAGGCAATCTCATAAGTTGCTTATTCGCAGATTTGCTCATGCGAAGAGCACTGCACTTGATACAGACACAGCGCAGGATTTTTATAATCGTTCCTAGATATTGATAGTAAAAGACCGGTCGGGCCAGCTTGATATGTCCAAAGTATCCGGGGCATTTCATATAGTCGAGTCCATCTGTTGGACAAATCACACCAGGATCAATTGGACCCATCCTTGGGTCAAATAAACCCCCTATAACAGGTTTATTGTTCACATATGTTTCACGATTGGTGATTTCAGCGACAGATCCTTTCAATATTTCTTCGGGTGACATGATACTAAATTGAATACCAATAATTTTAGATACGGGGGTTGTCGTTGACATTGCCATTGTTTTTTGGGTATGTGAAACCTTTTGTGTTCGGTCTTCTTATATACCTACTATAATATTTAGATTGTTTTCAATTTTGTTGAGATATAGAATTTTGAATGATAATGGAATATGGAATATGGAATATGGAATATGGAATATGGAATATGGAATATGTCATGAAGAAAGTAGAAAAATGAAAAAATCGAACGAAAAAAATTGAAATTGTTTTTTGATGAATGACGATCCACAGTGATTCATCAAGAACAACAAGAACGACAATGCCATTCATTATCAAGAAGAACGACAAGAAGAAAGCCGCCGCCCGTATCTTCGGATCCAAGACGACTTATAAGAAGCACCGTGACGATGAGGACAACAAGGGTGTTCCTGAATCCGAATCAGGCTCTGGATCAGAGTCTGAAGGAGAGCACTCCTCGGGTTCATCGTCTGTGTCTGTACCTGTTCCTCCTCGTCGCCACAGCACTCGTGCTATGGTCGTGACGAAAAAAACCAAAACCCGAGCTGCAAACATGGTGGTTGGCAAAATCGCGGAGGCACTTGCTTCATCGGTGATTGCTGCTGCGATTGCCAACGGCAAAGGCAAAGGAAAAGGAAGAAAGTTACGCCGTGACGAACAGGATGAAGAAGAAGACAGTGACGCTGAAGAGGAATACGAAGATGAAGAAAATGTAAGTACCGATGAAGAAAATGATGACAGTGAAGACAACAGCGAAGAAGACGACAGCGAATCGGACGACGACGACAGCGAAACAGATGAAGACTACGACAGCGAGGATGACGAAGACGACGATGATGATTACTTCAGTGATGATGACGACAGCGACGACAGCAGCGAAGCAGACATTGCGCGTCACAAGAAAGACCAAAAGAAAATGGAACTGCGTTGCGAGAACAACAAAAAACAACTTGCCGACATCAAAGAAACGATTCAATCGCTCACTGACACGATGAGTTCCAATTCTTCGCTCGCAAACAATAAGTTCATGAAAAAGCAGCTCGAAGAAATGAAGCAAAAGCAGCGTGATATTGAGAACCAGCTCCGCGCCGATGAAAAGAAGCGCGACAAGCTGAACGTCAAGGAGTTCAAGACACTTCTCAGGAAGAAGAACTCTACCAACGATCTCCGCTACTTCCGCCGTCACATGACGCCAGCTGAGCAGCAAAAAGTCATCGCAGACTTGAAGCAAATCCACGCAGTCAGCATCATTCAGAAACCGTACCGCCTTTCTCTGTTGGAGACAGACATCCCCATCGCATTCAAGGCGATCGCCATGCGCAAAATCAACTCGCTTCGTCACATGGAGCCAGGATGCGGTGAGTACTACAAGGTGAAGAACTGGGTAGATACCTTCATGAAGATCCCCTTCAACAAGACTCGCAATCTCCCCCTCACCATCGAAGATGGTCTCCAGCGATGCAGCGAGTTCATGGAGGCGTCCAAGACCACACTCGACACTGCTGTCTACGGTCTCAACGACGCCAAGCTGCAGATTATGCAGATGCTCGGTCAGTGGATTTCCAATCCAGGCGCAATGGGAAGTGCAATTGCAGTCAAGGGTCCAATGGGAACCGGAAAGACCTCACTTGTGAAGGAGGGTATCAGCAAGATTCTCGGACGTGATTTCGCGTTCATCGCACTCGGTGGTGCTACCGACAGTAGCTTCCTTGAGGGTCACTCCTACACTTACGAAGGCAGCACGTGGGGCAAGATCGTCGAGATCATCATCCAGTGTGGTTCCATGAACCCCGTCATCTACTTCGATGAGCTCGACAAGATCAGCGAGACCGCCAAGGGAGAGGAAATCGTCGGCATCCTGACGCACCTCACCGACACAAGTCAGAACTCGCAGTTCCACGACCGCTACTTCGCCGAGATCGACTTTGACTTGAGCAAGTGCCTCTTCATCTTCAGCTACAATGATGAAACCAAAGTCAACCCCATTCTGCTTGACAGGATGTATAGAATTAACACGTCCGGATACAACAAGAAGGACAAGACACAGATTGCGCAGAAGTATCTCATCCCCAAGATTTGCACAGAGGTCGGATTTCGCGAAGGAGACATCGCCATCCCAGATTCAGTGATCGAGCACATCGTGGAGAACTACACGGAGAAGGAGGAAGGTGTTCGCAACCTGAAGCGATGCTTGGAAGTCGTTCACCGTAAGTTGAACTTGTATCGTCTCATCAAGCCGGATACGCCGCTCTTCGAGAAGGAAATGTCACTGAAGGTAGCGTTTCCGTTCTCGGTGACAAACGAGGTTGTCGACAAACTAGTCAAGCAAGCCAACGATGATAAGCGTGTGAATTTGAGTTTGTATTTGTAATATAAATCAGGAATGAGGAATCAGGAACAATCATAACGATCGTAATTAATATAAAGATTTTTTATATATTTTGGTATTATCATGTCAACAAATAATACACCAGTGAAGGTTTTCTTCTATAACTTTTGGGGTGGTTTCATTGAAAAAACAGATAGTATGGACGCTACGTTTTTTATAACATTATTTGAAAAGGTTTTTGGTGCACCAATTCATATTACAACTTCACCTGACGAAGCAAGTGTATTGGTCGAATCCATATTTGGTAATAATACGTTTTTATATTACAAAAAATGGACTGCGTCATTTTTATTTACTGGAGAATCGCGATATTGCACTTACCCTGATGTATCTCATTATGATTGTGTCTTGGGATATGAAAAAACTCATGACCGTTTTGTGGCGTGTCCATTATACTTATTATATTTACAATCTAATCCATACATTTTGGAAGAGTTAAAATCGAGTGATGAGAAAAATGTTTCTCCTCCACCACTTCCAAATTCCGTATCTGCATCCGTTGTAATTACTAATGCTAACGGCGAAGAACGGTTACGTTTTATAGATCGCCTCGAACAACAAATGACGGTATATTTTGGCGGGAAATACAAAACTAATGTTGACGAAAATATCAATGGAGATTATAAATCGCCGGAATTAATTAAGTTTTATCAGCGCGGGAAATTTGCGATTACAATGGAGAATTCTAGTCAACCCTATTATATTACAGAAAAATTGGTGAATGGTCTTCGGTCGGGGGTGGTTCCGGTATATTGGGGATCGGACCGTGTTTGTGAGTTTTTTAATCCAAAACGGTTTCTTCACTTGAAGTCGACTGCGACAGAAGAAGACATATCTGAAATGATTGAACGAATGAAATCAATGACGGATGAGGAGTATTTGAGTATGATTCGTGAACCGATTATGGTGCGTTCGATGGAAGATGTCATCGATGAGATTTCAGACTCTATAAAAAAAATACTTACCTTGCTTACCTGTAATATCGTATATGTGTCGTCCGATTAGTTCCAGTCCATCCGCCCCCGCTGATTTCCTGCTTCTTCTTCGTCTCGTTGTTCGTCGCCATTGCTGGCATGAGGGTATTGGTTCGAAATGATTGTGCCGTAATCGCGGCGGTATGTTGTCGGCTCCTCATCGTCTTCAAATGCAGCAACCGCCTCTTCCGTGAGAATTGTCTCTGCGAGTTCTTGGTCCAGGTATTGGCTGAAGACGACCACGCAAGAGTTGTCGTCGGAAAATCTGTTTGCACTGTGTACCTCGATGAGAATTCGTGGTGGTGCACGGCCTCCTGAAACCAAAGCGGAATACTCTACCGCAGATGCGTTGAACTTGGTGGGTTCGCCTTCTGAAACGGCTGTCACGTAGTAAGGCGAATGATCCATTGGGTCTCGCTGTGTCTCCATCCACCACGCAGAAGCGCAATATTCAATGCAAGCAATTTGGCGGCACTCGGCGATGAATTTGCGGCACAGATCGGCGTGGCGGATGATCTTCTGGATCGTGTTTTCCGCGGCCAGTTTGTAAGCGATAATGTCACGTGTTCGCAGCGCACGGATGATCATTTCAGCTTGCATGCAAAGATTGCGAGAAACTGTACGGTGATTCTGCTGAACCTGTTGGATCTGTTGTTGAATGAGCGATCTGATTTCTTTGTCTCCTGGAATTTCCGGTTCAAGTTCAAGTTCTTCGACACAGCCGCTGAGAACGCTCTTCAAAGCAGCTGACACTTGGTTTCTTGTCTTTTTGAGATTTTTGACACTTCTGTTCCGCTGGTGTTCGTTGGTGACGAGCATTTTGCGAATGTTCTCAAGCAACTCCATATCGTCATTGACGACTTGTTCTGCTTTAAGGAACCCGCTGCATTGAGGCAGTACAATTTCTGAATGACGAACGCTGTCTTGTGCCACACTGCACATTGTCACGTCGAACTTGCGACTTCCGAGAAATGTGCCAGGTTCTTCAACACGTGCGAGCGGTTGTTGAACGTCACGATCGAATTCCCGACGAACGCCTTGTACAATTTCAGTGAGGCGGCTGATGTATTCCTTGAGGTCCTTGGCTCCGTGGATGGTGGTGGTAAATGTTTCGTTGGCAGCAGTAGTAGCGGTCGATCTTCTGTGGTTCGATTTTCTGAATGATGGCATTGTCTTTGTTCTGTGTGTCTTGAATCACTGTTAATCATGAAATATCAGAAAAAACATTTCAATTTTTTTCACATGGTGGGTGGATAGATGGATGAATCCCCACCATGTGAAAATGTCCTAAATCCCTGAATCGGATGTACGGTTTCCGCCTCTAGTATTGAGGTATTTAATCTGTTCAGAAGTCATGCATATACAACCAGTGCTGGTAGAATAAGGTGACGGGCAACATTCAGGTTTAGATTTGTTATTGGCAAAAATGAGCATTCCGCCCTTCGTTGGATCTTCCGCACTATGAGAATTACCAAAGCTGCTTCCTTCAGTGTAACCAAACTTAGAAGCATATGAATTAGCTTTACTTACCCAAATGCTAGCAAGATCTCCATTTTGTACTTCATTTACGCTTGCCCCCATTGTACTCATACCTTCACGACGAGATACAGTTATTTTTTCATCGCGGGCAGGAGGTCCAGTCATCATATCTGAAATACTATTTATACCCGTCTCAAAAACGTCATGTAAACTTTCAATTCCTTCTTTTGCTTCTTCATCAAATGGTTCTTGAAAGCCTTGGAGTGCATTCAACCCTTGTTCAAATACGGCGGGTAATCCTCCTGAATTAAGAAATCCTTCATTACCAGGCGGATTCAAAATAGGTGGAACCGGTTGATTTTTAGACATGATTTCTGCAATATCTTTATTCGCGGCTTTTACTGCTTGAAGTGACCCAGGGGTTCCAGAGTCTTTATCTTTATTTTTGTTGCCTTCTTTTATAGAAAGCCCGGTATTACCCATCATAAAATCGAAAATAGGGTATCTGCAACAACTGCATAATAGATTTGCACCAATAAATAAAAGAACAATTACTAGTAAAATAAGTTTATATTCCATATTGAAAATTAGAATTGTTGAACTGTACAATTATAATAAAACTATAGATAATTATTCGTCAGTTGCGTTTCATCTTCTCTAAATAACATCAAATGCTTAAGGCGATGGCATACGGCTTGTTCGACTTTTGGTAATTTGACGCGAGACAATTCCTAACAATATAAGCGGAATCGCGATTGTAAGAAATACAATAAGTGCTGCAAGTGCTAGAACCCATCCTACAAATGGAATGTACCATAATGCAATAATAATGATAACCATAATAACCAATATTATAATCATAAGTTCATAGACAGAGCCAATAAGTGAATAAAATGACCATAATACTCCAACAAAGGTAAGTAAAAAAGTTGCTAATATACCTTTTATCTTTTCAAAAAAGTCCACCATTTTAATAAGCATGACTTGAACTGGAATAATCACATTCTGAATACGGTTAAAAATCGCAAGAAAGATCTCTTTCAATGTGTCGCGTATCTTGTTTAAGAATATACGAAGCGTCTCGATGACTTCCAATATCTTTTTGAACACGTTCATAACTGTATTGAAAATAGCATACACCATCACCATCGGTTTATCAAACACTCCTTTTGTCATATTCGAACTACACTCCATGAAATTTTGTTTCGTGTATTCCATAGGATCCACCCCTTCTGGAGCATTGATCCATCCTGCAAATGGCATCACATCAGGGCGACACCTGTATTTCGGCCAGTCAAACTTAACCTCATTAAGCCTGATCTGTATTTGAAAATATGTAACTGCAGACATAAACAAAAATATAACAACACATACTTTGATGATATCAATACCATATCGTCCACTGAATGTATTGTCTCCATATAAGTATCTCAACCGTTCAACTATGGGTTGTTTTTTCAACTTTTCTAACTTTTCATTACCTTCTGCTGACCCTTGTTTTGCGTAATCTTTTAATGACGATAATAATGAATTACGAGCAACAGATAACCCTTTACCGACTGCTCTATCAGCGACATTTGAAGATATTACACCTAAATCTACAAAGTATTTTTGAGCTATATGTATAAGGAGTGATAATGGATCAGCCATGACCTTACCATATATTCAGATATATTTTAGATATATTTGAATATTACTACACTGGACTAAGCTCTACGCATTCTTCGCCGCCGCGCCTTGCAATATTACGACAAAAAGGATAGATTCTTGTTGATTTGACCAGGCATTCCATGTCCAAACATTATCATATAAATAAGGACAAATGCTGAAATTACAATCGATCGATCTTCCGCCACAAATGGTGGTTGATTAAACACAAATCGCATCATCAAATAAATTGCAATACCAATCATGGCAGAATGTACCAACATAATTGCACCACGTTCATACGTCATTTTCGAATTGATTATCTTCTCGTTATGTTATCTATAAATATTAAAAATTTATTTCCCTAATGATCTTACCATTTGACCAAATATACCACCCCATAGACTCTTCATCACCATAAGCGCGCTTGACATAACAAACATAAGTGTTGCAAAAATACCGGCAAGTTTATTGACTAAATCTCTCATCGCAATAATGATACGTTGAAATCCAATAATTATATTATTGAAAATACCGAATATGTTCTTGAAAACACCCATAATTTTATCACGTAGACCTCCGATGAACCCGCGAATGCTTTCTGTGTCTTTCACGATCTTAGTTGCAACTGAACCTACTAACGAAATAACATGATTCAGTGGCATCATTAAATAGTCCATATAACCACTTTGAGTTGCTTGAATACACTGCATGAAATTATCACCTACATCATGACCAAATATAGAGGCAAATGGCATAATCGAAGGGCTACAACGATACAGAGGCCAGTTGTCTTTTACTTTTTTCATTCCAATTGCTAAAATGTTGGCTAGATAAAGTCCAAGAAATATGGCAATAATCAGAATTGTAAATGCGATATCAGTTGATTTCATTGTTGTTGTTGTTGTTTACCTCCTACTTTTACTCGACAAATAATGACGACGACGATAGTTTTCCGTCTTCCGTTATATTACACTCATATAATATCTATTCGTCATGACCCGAACCTAACATTACGTAAATACTTTACGTAAAACCTTTTTGATATTATATGCAACGATCGTTGTAAGCGATTGGTCGTGACGTTGTTTGCGTGTTCGACCGTGACTACGACCGTGTGTACGACCGTGTGTACGATTTCCATTAAACCGTGAGTTATGCCTACGGCCTCCTGATTGCTTTGCATATGCGTCATTAATACTACTTGACTGTGCTTGGTTGTTGATAGAAGTAAAGTTCGCATTTTGTGCACCGGAACATTGAGGACCACTTGTGCATGTTGAACCTACTTGTGGAATCGCAACTCGATCGCCGCCATCTTGCGCACCTCCGTTCTGGTATTTACGACCATTATATGTTCGAATAACCGATGACTTATTTCCATGTTTGCGTCCTCGACGACGTGATTTTGCACGACGACCTCCAGAGAGGTTGTTTACCGAATTAAGTTGGGTTTGTTGTCCTTTTACTGACTCCATAGTAGCTTGTGGTGTCGCAAGATTTGCTGGGACTGAAATACCTTGCGCGTCATAATTTGGCGCTTGGGGCGCTTCTTGTACTTTTATGGTCGACATTCTATATATATATTCGCTGTAAAATAAATAAATAATATTTATGCGTATAAATATGGTCTAAATAGTATGTATCTACAATATACATAGTATTATTGCATACTAACAAATGGACTCCGAACAGCGTATTCAACTTCAGCAACTTATCGATGCGAATGGGACACAAGATCACACCGAAGTTATCCGTCGTGTCAAGCATAGCTCACAAATTTACGTGGATGTTACAACAATGATCAAATTAAAACGCGATTATGGGCGTTTAGCCAAATCAAACCCAAAACAATTTGACGCAATATGTGTATCTCGTTGTGAATTTCTTTTCAAATTTTATACTGATCTATTCAACCGTCTTAAAACAGACGAGATCGACCTAAAACTTCTTTTCAAAATGATACAGATATTACGTGATATTGAGGATGGTAAATTGGATCAACATGAGGGTTCATTTGAGGTCGGGAAGATCTTGAAGAGTATTTACGTTGATAGTGCGCTTAAACGCGCCGACAATTTGGAGGCCGAAAAGGAAACAAAAGATAAACGCGCGAAATCAAAAGCGACCAAAACATCGCGTCCAGCAATTCCAGAGAAGAAGCTTACGTGGGCAGAATTCAAGGCCTCGCAACCGTCCGCATCTACTACGCCTTCAGGATCGGATTCATAAATAGAATATATCCGTTTAGGTATGTCGCAAAAGATACCCATAGCATGTACGGGACGAGTAAATATGCTGCGAGGCGCGATACCGGATAAAATGCTCGAATATTAAGAGCGATGAACGCGAGCATTGCGAGTATGACGATGAAACTCAGATCGGGACGCTGGAAACGAAAGAATATCTGGGACCACGAAAGATTAAGGACCCATGCCGCGCAATAATAGAAGAACCCGAGGGACCGGACGCCTGCACTAATGGTCGTAGTAGCAGAAAGAAATACAAACCCAGACGCAATGATCAGTGCGTATAAAATCGTCCATGCGATGGGGAAGACCCAACTAGGCGGGGACAATGGGGATTGTTTGAGAGATTTGTACCATTTGGTATCAGGTGAAGCGGATGCGGCAGAGTTCATTGTCTACCGATATAATAATATTAGAATAATATTTTAAACAAGTATAAAATTGATTGCGTATGTTGTGTATGATTTACAACATACGTCATGCCACCCAAATTTAAAGTCAAGTATACTCCTCGTGCAGCCGCAACTCCCACTCCCGCCACAGCTTCCGTGACTCGCCCCCGTGACAGTGGCAACGGCAAGACCCTTCTAATCGTGGAATCCCCCGCCAAGTGCCAGAAGATCGAGGGCTACCTCGGTAAAGATAAATACATGTGTCTCGCCAGTTTCGGACATATCCGAGAGATTGAAGACGGACTGAAATCCATTGACGTCGACAAAGAATTCGCCATCAAGTTCGCAATTATGTCATCCAAGTACGCCCAGGTTGCGAAACTCCGCGCAGCAATTGCCACCGCCGATGAGGTGATTCTCGCTACAGATGACGATCGTGAAGGTGAAGCGATTGCCTGGCATTTATGTCAAGTGTTCAATCTCTCGGTACTTACAACTAAAAGGATTATATTCCATGAAATAACGGAACCCGCACTTCGTGCCGCCGTTGCTGCACCCCGCCGGATCGACATGTCCCTCGTCCTTGCACAGCAAGCTCGTCAGGTACTCGATCTGGTAGTTGGTTATAAAATATCTCCTGTATTATGGACCTATGTCGCGCATACAAATCTCTCGGCGGGTCGTTGTCAAACCCCCGCATTGCGACTCATCTACGACAATTATAAAGAGATCGAGGCTTCCACAGCGACAATGGTATATTCTGTCTCTGGAATCTTTACCAAACTTAATCTTACATTCAATCTATCGAGAGAAATAGAATCGCCCGAATCTCTCGAGTTATTCATTCGGGGAACCGCCGCGGCGCCGGATGCAGGGTTCCGCGCAACTGTGGGTGCCTCCAAGAAGGCATCAAAGGCTCCACCACGCCCTTATTCTACAAGTACACTTCAGCAAGCCGCAAGCAATGATCTCCATCTCTCACCGAAAGATACAATGTTTGTTGCACAAAAATTATATGAACAAGGATACATAACCTATATGCGAACGGATAGTAAGGTCTATTCCTCAGATTTCGTAAAGAAAGCATGCGATTATATTCGAAAACGCTTTGCAGATGAAAGTACCACAATGGATGAACTTATTGGAAATATCTCAACAGTGTCGTCGGGGTCGTCGGGGTCGTCGTCGTCGTCCAAAGACGACGCCGCTGCTGCGGCCCACGAAGCCATCCGTCCAACGGATATCTCTCGAACTTTACTTCCCCAATCTTGTCATCCGAGAGAACATCGGCTATATTCCATCATTCATCGGAATACCTTGGAGAGTCTCATGGCGCCCGCTATTTGTCAAACAATCACGATGGCGATTTCATCTCCTGTCGGCGTCATGGTCAATGGTAAAGACACCGAGTGCGAATACCGGTACACTGCAGAGCAAGTACTCAAACCTGGATGGAAGTTGGTTGCGGGTGGGTATGACAAGGAGTCGAAAGAATACGGTTATTTCGCATCGATTGCATCGTCGTCGTCCGGCAGCTCGGATACAGTCCTATCTGCGCCATTCAAGAAAATCATGACCAAATGTTCTCTTAGAAACACCAAGTCACATTATACCGAATCCGGGCTTGTTCAGCTACTCGAGAAAATGGGCATCGGTCGTCCTTCCACCTTTTCAAGCCTGATCGATAAAATCCAGGAGCGCGGGTATGTGAAACTCCAAGACATCCGCGGTAAATCTCTGGAATGTCGTGAGTTCGTCCTTACAGAATACAAAAAGATAGAATCAAAAACAGAAGTTCGAGAGATTGGCGGTGAGTCCAGGAAACTTGTTATTCAACCTCTCGGAATTATTGTTATCGAGTTCCTCCTTGAGCATTTCGCACCGTTATTCGAGTACGAATTCACAAAGAATATGGAGAATCAGCTTGACGAGATCGCGGGCGGTGGAATGGTATGGCATGAGCTATGTTATAAATGCTGGTTTGATGTCGCCGCGCAATTACAAGAACTCAAAGAGCGCGGTGTTGTCAAGGAAGAGATTCATATTGACGACCAACATTCGTATATCTTAGGACGGAACGGGCCCGTTATTCGGTGTCGCGTGACGGATGCGAACGTAGATGCGAAGAGTGACGCCAGCGACGATGCATCGGATGTATCGGAAACGATACACAAAAAACCGAAATTCATATTTAAATCTGTGCGACCCGACCTTGAATACTCTAAGATCCTGCGTGGGGAGTATTCACTGGCATATATGCTTGGCGAAACCAATGAGGGTGGTGGTGACGGTGGCAGTAGAACTTCGTCTGCGCCAGTTGCAGTCGCTGGAGGTGGGCGATTTATGGGGCAACACCAAGGCCAAGATGTCGTTATTAAAAGCGGGAAATATGGCGCGTATGTCGTCTGGGGATCAACAAATATATCATTGAAGCCATTGTTGGGCGGCGGTGGCAATGTTCCATCAGTTCCTGGCACGAAAGGCAAATACACACCTAAATCAAAAACGACGACAAATCAAAAATCCGAGTTTGATTTGACATTAGAAGACGTGGTGCAGTTCATCGAGAGAAATAGTGCACCGGTGGTTGTCGAAGACGGAGATGGAGAACCTTCCGCGTCCGCGCCCGCGTCCACGGCGGCGTATGTACAAGGCCAAATATTACGCACCATCGACGAAAATACAACAATAAGATATGGAAGATATGGACCGTATATCTTTCATAAAACGGCGAAAATGACGAAACCGGCGTTCATTGCACTAAAAGGGTTTCCAGAGAAACACGGGAATTATATAACGTGTGACGTGACGGTGTTACGGGAGTGGATCGAAGCGAAATCAGCGGAAGGGGAGGGGGCGGCGCCTAAACCGAAACCGAAGTTCGGGTTTTTCAAGAAGAAGTGAGATTACTTAATTACCTACGACGCGTAGTGCGAGCTTTGCGAGCTTTGCGAGCTTTGCGAGCCTTGGATGAACGACGACGACGGATGGAAACCTTCTTATTAGAAGTTTTTCGGAGTTTCCCTCCTACTACCCGGTTGGGTTGTACTACCAGGTTGGGTGGTAATAATATATTTAATATTTTTACACTCAACGATCCAACTACTCCTCCTCCATGTGCTCTCCGTAACACGGGCTCCCCACTATTTAATATACTATTAATATCTATAGTGTCTTCCCGTATTGATTGTTGTTTTGCTTGATCAACCACATTGTCGAAATTGGGTATTGGAGTCTCAGGGGGGAGATGAAGAAGATGATTATATGAAATCCTCATATTATCTTGTGTGTGTTGTGGCAGTACCAGACCCCTAATAGCATTGATAGATATAATAAGATTATCAATATTTTCCCGTAGTATATCAGCAGGGAGATTGTCATATAATCCTTGTTGATGAGGTGTCAACTCAAAAACATTATTGTTCATTTGATATTATAATATTAACAAATAATATTTTTCTACAAAAAATAATCCCAAACTCTTTGTATTCCCTCTTCTAACCCAATCACACACTCGAACCCAAACAATTCCTCCGCTTTCGTAATGACCGGACGGCGGCACATTGGATCGTCCTGGGTTCTCGGAAGGTATTTCACTTCAAATACTGTACCGTCGCCGTCCCGCTGTAACGCCTTCTGAAACACCGAAACAAGTTCATTCATCGTAAACTCGCACCCCGGATTACCGATATTGACCGGACCTACAATACCTACACTGGTATCCGCCGTCGCCATAAACGCAACTAACCCGCGCACTGTATCATCGATGTAGCAAAATGACCGGGTTTGCTCCCCATCTCCGTAGATTTCAATCGGCTCACCACGCTTAATCTGCCGGATAAAATTGGTGATGACCCGCCCATCATTAAGATCCATTCGCGGCCCGTATGTATTAAACAACCGCGCGATCTTCAGATCCAGATCAGGAAACCGTTTCTGGTATTCGTAGATCAGCGTCTCCGCCACACGTTTCCCTTCATCATAACACGAACGCTCACCAACCGTATTCACATTCCCGTAATAGGTCTCGGGTTGAGGGTGGACAAGAGGGTCTCCGTAGACCTCACTCGTAGATGTAAACAGCATTTTACAGTTGTATAGAACACAGTAATCAAGCACACGCTGGGTTCCATTGATCGATGTGAGCAAGGTATCCATCGAGTATTTTTTGTATTTCTCAGGAGATGCAATGGATGCTAGATGATACAATTCGTCAATTCGTTCTTCACTAAATAATGTAGGATTAATTGGTTTTGTAATATCGTATTCAATGTATTTGAACCTGGGGCGAAGGTGAAATAATTCGCGAATATTATCAAGTGAACCAGTGATCAAATTGTCAACACAAATGACATGATTGTCGGGAGATTGTGCGAGAAGGTGAATACAAAGATTCGACCCAATAAAACCAGCGCCGCCGGTTACAACGATTGTTTTCTTCACCATAGAATGGAATGGAACGGAATGGAATCTGTAATTACATATATCAATTATTATCTAAATAGTGTATAACCGAAATACAAATGGATAAAATAGCCGGTCCGAATGACCTTGTTCCGTCATTCAAGATATTCTCGATTTTGATCATCATCACAATTGTAGTTAAAATGGTATTTCAGTATAGTTATAATGAAAATGCAGCGCCATCATTTAGCAATGTAAGTGATATGAGCGACATAGAGCTCATCAAGGATGAAGTCAAAAATAAAGACTCATCTGATTTGAAGAAACAAATTACGGTGTATTTCAAGTCATATATCTTCTACTATCTCACGCTATTATGGACAGTTTGCTTGATGGTTACAATTGTATCGATTACACTAAATAAATATGACACTGAAAAACCAGGATGTATTGCAAAAATGAGTATGTTGAACATGATTCCAATTACAATGTTCATGCTTTTACTTGGGTGGATTATTTATCAAAATACGGTGTATTATAATAAAATAAATTCAGGTCATGTGGCCGAATCATACGTGACATTTGATACGGCAGTAAACATTCTTTTATTGATTCAGGCAGGTATTATGTATGCGTACATCAATCAGCAAATGTTGTGTTCATCAGAGATGGGCCAATATAGCGAGGCGATGTCGAAATATGGGCCGTATATCGCTGCATTTGTTGCACTTCTTGCGGGAGGATGTATGGTACTCAATGAGATCATTTTGAAGTTCTTTACGACGGATGGGTAGTCTTCCGTCAATCCGCCTCCTCCGTCTTCCTCAGTCTTCCTCCGTCTTCCTCCGTATTCATTTTTTTTCATTACGCAATCACCGATCAGGTGATGGAGTAATGAAAAAAAACTAGATAAACTTGTACGTCAACCCACACCCCGCATCATTCTCCCAAACACCCGATATTTTAATAATAAAGTGTTGAAATTGCGGTTTGTCGTGGATCGACATATCATGCTTCCATACACTAATTACTCCAGCGCGTAATTGTTGTATGATTTCTCCACTAGGAGTCGGTTTTGGCATCGGCGTCATCGTCGATATCGATGTCGATGTCGACTGATGCTGTAGTTGCATCCATTTATTCAAGATACTTGATTCAATCTCTTCAAAAACAGCCAACATGGAGCGATTGTGTTCATGTTGGGGATCAAAATGGCAATTGTAGATATTACTATTGAAATTCTGTTCATTCTGTTTAATGAAGAGTTCAATCTGGATATAAACACCGTTCATAATAAAGTCGTGTGTAGAGTATGTAATCCGATTAAATATACTGTTTGCGATGTGTGTATTCGCTCTTCTTTCCGTAAAATACACCTGTCCTGTCTTGTATTCATTTGGAGTAATAACGACGTTCATTTCCTATTTATTCACCAGACCTATATTACATTTCATATTCATATCGGTTTAAGCAAAGTTACTGTTCTTAAATAATAATTCTGTCTATATTGTATAAATGCCAATGAAATACCATATTACAAAATATACGCGCAAAATGGCGAAGAAAATCGGGGTTGTCGTAAAACCTTCTACAAACTCAGAGAAGAAAATCGACGTATTCCGTCATTCGCGTAAAATCGCCAGTGTTGGCGCGGCAGGTATGAATGATTTCCCGACCTACATTCGTACTCGCGGACTCACTTACGCAAAAACACGCCGTCGTCTCTATAAAATGCGTCACGAACGCGATCGTCATGTAAAGTGGAGTAATGGATGGTTGGCGGATAAATTACTTTGGTAATGGAATGAAATGAAATCGATTGTACCCATTTTCGAAGTTTCGCGCGTAAAATTGGTATAAATCAAAGTCGCGCATACATAATAATCGTCTACACGTCATTCCATTCTTCCATATAATGAAATTCTTTGAAACACATTTCAACGAATACATCAAGAAAGTTGAAGAATATTCACTTCATCCTATCATAAAAAAAACAATTACTACATTTCCAGGGGATATTCAATCATTACCAAGTATGATCATGTATGGACCATGCGGTCTAGGTAAGTATAGTCATGCGTTATACATGATCTCTCGGTATAGTCCATCGCATCTTAAATATGAGAAGCGTATTGCAGTTGCGTATAATAAAGACACGTTTTTCATTAAAATCAGTGATTGCCACTTTGAAGTAGATATGTCGCTTCTTGGGTGTAATTCTAAACATTTATGGAACGAAATATACAACCAGATCCAAGATATCGTAAGCTCGCGTTCAAATACGACTGCGTTTGTCATGTGTAAGAATTTTCATAGAATCCATAGCGAGTTATTGGAAACATTTTATAGTTACATGTCGGATAATCTTAAATTCGTGATTTTGTCTGAACACGTGAGTTTTCTGCCGGATAATATACTTCACCGATGTAAATTGATTCCATTCAAACGTCCTACTGCGACAATGTATAATAAATGTCTTTTTTCGGCATCGACTATAGGAGGGACTACAGTGAAAAAGGGTGGCAAACAGTCGGCGTCAGCGTCGGCGTCAGCGTCATTGGTACTTTCGCCATTAATGTCGCATAATACCGAGATAATTAAAGAAACACCGATTCGATTAACCAGTAAATTTCCATTAGAAACGATAACGAATATCAAGGCGTTAAAATCGAATATGCTCGATCTTACAGAACCTCATGAGAACATATGCAACTGTATTGTGGAAATCATTCTATCACCAGAAGCACAGTTAAAGTATGATTCGCTGAGAGAACGCCTTTATGATCTTCTTACATATGATATCAATATTCAAGAATGCGTTTGGTTTATACTGCGTCGCTTGATAAACAACGGTTCATTATTGCCCGAAATGATGGACGATATTATGATACAGATCTACACATTTTTTCAGTATTTCAATAATAATTACCGCCCGATATATCATTTAGAGAATTTTGTCTTATTACTAGTATGCAAGATACACGGATACAAGCATCAGTTTCCGTCATCGCCTCCTACTGCTTTATTGTCTCATCATGCCTAATCCATATTCATTCTCTGTACCCTATCCATTCCCAGAATCAATTCAAACCTCATTACACACACTCGGATTTGCTGACGGAGTTGCACCATCATCTATAAAAGAACTGAATAAAAGGTATCATCTACTCGCATTGAAACATCATCCCGATAAGGTCGCGGGAGACGACAATTACCAGGACGCGACCGAAAAATTCAAAGAAATAAATGATGCGCATAAACGCGTCAAGGAATACTTTTTTTCCGATGATCCTGGAGGTATGCCGGATATTCATATGGAGGCGGGTGGGTACGATAGTATTCTTCACTTATTCATTCAATCAATACTTGTAAAAATGACGGCGGTGAATGGCTCGACGACTACTGATAGTAGTGCAAATGCAATTCAATCACTGATTCATATGATCATTACGAAGGGTATCCAATCTGGAATCACAATGTTCCGTACGATGGATAAGCATACATGTCTTACACTATATGAAATTCTCTCGAAGAATCAGGATTTATTTGGAATCTCTCGAGAGATTATGGATGAACTTACACAAATCGTCGAAGAAAAGACAGGCGAAGATCTTGTTGTTCGTATGAATCCGTCATTGTTGGATATGTTGCTCGATCGGATATATATTCTTCATGAATGCGGACAAATCTATTATATACCGTTGTGGCATACTGAACTTCATTTCAATAAGCCTGCCAGTGATGGAGGCAAAAACGAGGTCATCGTATTATGTGAACCGGAACTCCCAGATAATGTATCTCTCGATGATAATAACAACTTGTTCATATCTCTCGACGTGAATATCGCCGAACTATTCGCTAAGCAGATCTTACCAGTTTACATCAATGACGAACTCAAATCGCGCGGGTTTATTTATTATTTGAACGCCGCTGATGTTACTCTACAATCAGAGGGACGTCAGTGTATTCCTCTTCGTAATCTTGCGGGTGGTGGAGCTTTAGGTATCTCAAGATGTAATACGAATACCAGTGATATTTATAAGGTAGGAATACGTGCGAATGTTTACGCAAATGTTCGATTGGTGGCTGGTGTGTGAATATCGCATTGAATGTTTCATGTGATCGTAAAAATAGTATGATCATATGAAAATGCATGAGATCTGAAAAAATTGAAATAGAAATTTGGATTACTAATATAGACAGCGATCCCGCAATCAGACAATTACAATGAATCCAGAGACAAAACAGACTACTACGAAGACGAAGGAAGACTCAAGAAAAGTAAGTAAGAAGACGAAGGTAAGCGGTGGTGGTGGAAGCGCCGTAAGCGGTGGTGGTGGAAGCGCCGTAAGCGGTGGTGGTGGAAGCGCCGTAAGCGGTGGAAGCGCCCTCAGGGGGGTAGCCTTTGGATTGTTGGCTGGCTTCTTCGCATCGGTAACTCAATCCATTCCGGCTGAAACGATGAGCGCATTTTATGCTTGTGGAGGAGGACAAGCTGCGGTTGCAGTGGTTGATTTTGAAACAGACCAAAGAAGACGCGATATGTTCAATGAGCAAATCGGCGCAACATGGCGTTCTTGGGCCAATAACGATATTCCGTACACTGCAGACTTTCCAGAGGTGTTACTTACATTGACCGAGTTCATCGACAACTCTCTCGGCAAAGGAAAAGCGACCAAGGTGTGGGTGGAAATCATTATCATTGATTCACTTCATGCATTCATCATAATTCGAGACAATGGAATTGGAATCGATTCGTATGCAAATCTTGAACGGCTCATTACAATTGCTTCCCTGGAATCGTCAGATGGAAATCATCGATACGGAATTGGGCTATTCTGTGCGTTAGCAAAATTTGCCCCTAATTACTCTACTGCCAAATGGTGTGCAACCTTCAAGTTTGACGAAAATACTTCACACATGAAACAAATTTCGTGGCCGTGGAGTTCGCCGAACGCAATGTTGAACTCGATGAAAAAAATTCCGATCGATGATTCAAATCGCGATACAGGTCTTGAAATGGTTATCGAATTCAATCCATCTGAGCTTCTGAAAGACTTTGCAATGAATCCAACAAAGCTTTTCGAAAAATTGAAAGAACGCCTTACAACGAAATACGGAAAAGCTCTATTGGAGAGTTTTGAGCTCGATCTTACTGTGAGGTATGGTACGACACCAGTTGTTACTGAAAATTCAAGAAAGGACAACTGGAAGTCATTTGAGCACACCTTGAATGAACTCCCAAGTTCTTCATGCAGCGTTGTTTTCAACAAGAAAATCAAATACGCGAACCTTGATGTTCAAGTTACCCAATACCGTTTGGGGACATCTAAAATATGCCCACATCTGATCGCTTTGAAAAAGGCATTTCCAACATTCGGATCTCGAAATGAAAACGGTCAACGAGTTCACATTTACAACGATGACCGTCTTATCGAATCACGCGCGAAGTACTTGATGGATGGGCGAAAGGGCCATGATACCCAAAATGACGAAATCGTTATACTGAAAACAGTGTCCACATCCGAAACATTTCACCTCCAGCCCACACCAGCAACGATCAAGGTCTCCGTAAGCAAAAAGTGCAAGAACCTTGAGAACATTTATAAGATCTTCCGTGAGGAATTCAAAAAAGAACAGAAAGCAATCGCTGACGCAACTCCCAAGCCAGCACCCGCTCAAAAAGAAAAACCCGCAAAGGTACCCAAGTCAAAACAGTCAAAGACATCGTCATCTGTTGATGTTGCAGTTGCCGGTGGTGGTGGCGTTGCTTCTAACTCTGTCGGATTTGTTGCATCCACCACTGAATCGCAGATATCACAAGGAGAATCTGAATATCAGAAGATAGACCTCATTGACATTGATGAGCCATCATCCATCTCACCAAGACGTTCCGACAGCGCCGTTTCGAGGATGATGATGAAGACGATCCTGAGTGATGAAGAGACTCTGGCAATCCGTCAAATGTACACGAACTCATCAGGAGACGTCGAACAATTCATGGCGGAACTCAAGGCACAGTTCGGCAAGGGCAGTGACAGTGACATCTAAACATCGTCATCTCAAAAAAGGCAGGAAGGAAACGGTCAGGTATGAAGCGCGCGCGTGTATGTATGTGTTTACTAACATTTTTTTTACAATCCAACGTTAACTACTCGCATAGTATTTATAAATTCCTCCTATTATCCAAGCAGTATTTATTATGATTGACTGATACTGTTTGGACTTAATACAAACAATCAACAACCCAGTTGCACCAAGGGTGTTTAATACAAAATCTATCGTTTTTTCTAAAGTAACGACGTATGGACACAATACAAGTATACTACCAGCCCATCCAATACCTTCCAAAATAATTTTTGTACACTTATTCTCAGAAGGTACTGTAGTAGGTTCTGGTATATGTTCTGGTATAGGTAATACTTGATTTGATGCGTATACCTCGGACATATCTGTTAATTATTATATATGTTATTAGTATTTCATTTTTTACGATCATAAGTAAAAAAATGAAATTACCTGTAGACGAGTGTTAGTATTTTTTTGACATTCAACAACATTACAAACATACCTGTAGTGATTGATTGATATCGCGCGCATACGCGTTATTCTAAACTATTTTAGACCTTGCGAACAATCTTCTTCTTGGAAGCAGCGTCACCTCCAGCAGCGGCAGGAACGGCAGACTTCACAGCAGGAGTGGGGGCCGGCGCAGGAGTAGCGACCTCGTCGTCATCATCCTCGATGATCGCTGACACGTTGTCGTGATCATGCTCGCCGCCATCAGCATCACCGTCCACATCAGTAGGAACAACCTGTGAGACAATCTTCGTCTTCTCATCCTCGTCGAGCTTGATGTGGCACTTGCCCTTCAGCGACATCTTCGGCTTCACGATCGCCTGAAACAACTTCCAAGTCACACCAAACTTACCATTGGCGAACCAGATACCGCCACACTGAATCGAAACTGCGATGTGACTGCCCTTTGCGATAAGATCTTTGGGTGAAAGCGCAGCGTTCATGGGGTCGGGAAAGATGGGCTGCATGTCGACGTCATAGAGCTCGAGCTCCTTCCACTGACCATCCCAGAAGGGCAGCTTGACCTTGAGAGTAGGAGCGCGAGAAGTATCTGCCTCCAGAGTGTCCTTGTTCTTGGGGTACTTGAGAATCGGGGTCCAGAGCGCATCCACTGCATCAGCAGTCATCTTGGGCTTGCTGAACCACTCCTTGGAGTTCGTGATTGCATCCTCCTTGATTCTCTTCTCGAAGGCGGCGATATTTGCGAGAAACTTCTTCGTAGCGGGAGTCTCGAAACCGTCATTGGGAAACTGGAGCGCGAGATCATACGTTACCTTTCCAGACTTCTCATCCGTGAAGTCTTGCACTCCCCATGTCAGCATCAGAGGAGACGACAGATTGAGAACAGTGCTTGTTTTTGAGTTGACGATACCAACACTGCGACCGCCGACAGAATTCACCTTGGGCTTGGTGTATTTCATGTCAGTAAGAGGATTGAAGGCGGCGCCGGGGATAACCATTTCAGAAGCCATTATGATTGCGAGACGAGTGTTGAACGATGTGTTGAACGATGATATATGTATTCATCATAAATGTTTAAATCAATTTTTTATGATGGATGGAAATTCAAATACTAATTGCTCGGTTGTTACGATGCTCTATGCCAGCGGGGCTGTCATCCGCATCTACACAACCTCGCGCTATCGCCGCCATAATATGAGATGACATCATATTAATACAACCACATCCCGGCGAAGCCGCCGTCGTAGGGGGCGGAACCCCGGCGGAACCCCTTTAGCACCGCTTCTTATCAAATATAGATATAATCTCTTTCACAAGAAGATCAAACTCTTCACGTTGAGTAACAGAGACCGAAAGGGTATCCTTGAGTTTCACGAGAATATCCTGAAGACGCACGCGTTCCTTCTCAATATCCGCGGTCTTTTGCACTTGAACCTTATACTCATTTGAGAGTGAAGTCAACCGCTTCATTTCAGATGAATAATCGGTATTATCCTTTTGGATCAGGTTCTTGTATTTATTATAATGATTAATAAATGCACTAGCGATATATCCAGAAATATTATGAGTATTAGAATGTATGCCAGTAAGAAGCCGAACCATTTCATCTTTATACTCATCCTTAACAATTTTACTGTCAACAGTTGACTTGACCGCCTGAATATGAGATGCAATTTCATCGAGTGATTTTAGGAATCCCGGGCGCATCGCGTCAAGTGTTTCAAGATATTTCGTGTCTGCGATCAGCTTCTTATAATGAGCCTGGATTGTGATATTCAGGTGGTCGGTTTCATCGTAGAGCTTCTTCATTGCCTGACGAGATGATTCAAGACGAAGTTGCTCATTTTGAAGTGTAACACTGACGCCGTTGTAGTTATTGCGGTTTTCGGTTTCAACCTTGACTTGGTCGTCAGTGGTTTCCTTCATAAGTGATAAAAGCTTTTCTTGAAACTTAGTGAGTTTCGCATTGGTCTTCTTATTCGTTGCAATTATTTCATCAATGGCAGTTTGTTTGGGTACTGGAGGAGTAGGAGAGACCACGGCAACCGGAGCTGGGGCTGCCGCCTTAGGTGCAGCAGCGACAACAACAGGAGCGGGAGTAGCAACCTTAGGTGCAGTGGCAGCAACAACAGGAGCCGGGGCAGGAGCTGTGACAACAACAGGAGCGGGAGTAGCAGCCTTAGGTGCAGCGGCAGCAACGACAACAACTGGTGCAGGAGCAGGAGCAGGAGCAGGAGCAGGAGCAGGAGCAGGAGCAGGAGCCGCGATCGGAAAATAACGGCAAAACACGCGGTCGTGATTATTATTGTCACTGGTCCATAGCCATTCAGCGTCAGCAGGAATATTTGGACGCGAACCACCTCCAACCGAACGCCAAATGTTGCTATCTTGGTTACGACCATAACTAACAGGCTTGGTCCACGATGAATCATCAAAGATATTCTTTGTCCATCCGTTGCTTTCCTTAAGGGAACAACGCCACTCTGAAGGCTTTGTCACCTTGCCTCCGAAAACTCCGATGAATGCAGCGGGTCCACCTTTATCCACACCATCGATCGCAATAACATCACCTGGCTTCACAAGAGGCACAAAATGATACGTAGTTGTCCAACTTGTTCCACGTCCGATCTTCTCTCCATTGACATACATATCAAACTCGTTATCGCAAGTGAAGTAAATTGGCAAGACTGTAGCGGGAGCAGGAGTTGGCACTGGAGCTGCAACTACCACAGGAGCCGGAGCTGGAGCAGACTTCACAGCAACTACGGGTGAAACTACCACAGGAACTTTTACAACGGGAGTGGGAGCAGAAGCAGTGGCAGGTTTGGGCGCAGGTACAGACAACTTAATTGATATCTTGGGTGCCGGAGCTGAAGCTGCCTTAGGGGCCGGAGCTGGAGCAGCCTTAGGAGCGGCCTTAGGCGCAGGAGGAGGGCTGTGAAATATGCGATGTACGGCTTTTGGTAGAAAACGGTGTAAATGACGCCCAGAAGAATCAGTGGATGCTGCCACTATATCAGCGTCCATCTCATATTCCGGAACATCAAGTATCGCGATACCCGATACCAATGACGCCGAAAGAAGACACAACAATAGACCGGGTGAAACACGCATTGAAATAGCAGTTATACAATAATACCATAAAATATCTTTATGTCATAAAAGATAATAAACATTTTATGTCACTATATATATTTATTAGCGCGTCTGCAGAGATTAAATGTCGGTTGCACCCATAACAAACAATACATCAAACCGTATTGAAACACAGAAATTGTATATGACATTGCTTCAGTTTAGTCTTTATGATAATCCAAACAAATACTATTCGCGCAAAATAAAACTAAAGAAAGTACAGCCATCGCAGTCGTTTAATACCGGATCCGGGTCTTCAGGTCCAATCGAATATGTCATCGCATCCATGTATCCAACCAATACGCCGGTATCAACATCACAATCAGATAATGTAAAAACACGTAAAAAAATGAAACTAACATCATCAGTATCACTAGCTGCGGCGTCGACGGATAAAGAACAAGAAGGAGAACCTGAATCGCCTAAAACTAATAAAAATACATCATCGCCATTGGAAGAAGAACAAGAAACCAACGTTATTATATTCAAACCAGTTGAGCATGAAAAGATGAAAAATACCAAATATACATTAACCGAACTCCGAACTTTATGCACACATTATGGTATCAAAAAATCCGGAACAAAACCAGAATTAACCCACAGGATATACACTCATCTAAAACAGTCCTATTACATTGTGAGAATACAGCGTAATTTCAGAAATTTCATATCTTCTAAGTATCGAAAATTATGTGGACCCGGTTATTTACATACGACCCGTTGTGTGAATGATACAGATTTCTATACGTTTGATAAATTAACTGACATAAAACCTACTGAAATATTCACATACCGAGACAATGATGATAAAATATACGGATTTCATGCTGCTTCTATTTTTCATTTGATCATCAGTTCATATCCAAATATAACCAATCCGTACAATAGAAAACTGATTCCGGCAGCGATCATAAACAACCTTTATGAGAAGCTTATCTACGGTTCTTTGCTAGGCTTTCGCGTGTCTGTAAAACTAGATGATCCAGATGAAGAAGAACCACCAGTTACAGTTGGAAGTGTAACTACAAGTGGTGGGCTATCCAGAGAGAAGCAAGAAGAACTCTTCATCGTCGATTTATTCCAGCATATCAACACACTCGGAAACTATTCCGATTCTGAATGGTTTATTGCATTGCAACGTGCAGAGCTTATTCGTTTTGTTCGTAATGTTCATGACATATGGTATTATCGTGCCAACTTATCACAAGAAATGAAAGAACGTATCTGTCCTCCAAGTGGAAATCCGTTTGTCCTAAATAATGCACATGTTAATTTGAATGTGTTGACATTATTGACCGATCCAGAAATTCGCACGATATGTGTCTCCATAATAGAGAGAATGGTTCGTCGTGGTGTATCCAGAGAAGACCAATGTTTAGGCGCATTTTACGTACTCGCAACTCTTACGATAGTAAGTCAGGATGCCAGAAATGCGTTACCATGGTTATACGAAGCAGTTATGTAAAATCGCGCTAACATTGATAAAAATACGCGCCTGATCATGAGACGAAAATATATCGCAAAAACAACTTAAAAAGACATTACTCATATGTGTATAACAATCAAGTCCGATGGTTAAGTCTGCTCCTTCTTCTTCTTCTGCCGCCCCTGTTGCCGCTTCTGCCGCAACCCCTGCTGCTGCTGCCGCCCCTGCCAAGTCTGCTAAGCCTGCTACTCCCAAGGCTTCTGCTTCCAAGGCATCTGAGTCTGCTGCCCCTGTTGCAGCTCCCGCTCCCGCTGTTGAGGGCGCCGAGGTCGCCACCCCCGTTGCCGAGGTCGACGGCTCTGTTTCCACCGCTCTTTACGGCAGTGTTCTTACCAAGCTTCAGAGCGCCCAGGCTCTTCTGGCTTCTATCCGCTCTGAGGTTAACGAGCTGAAGCGCCAGCACGCCCGCGAGCTTCGTGCCGCGAATAAGGCCAACAAGCGCCGCAAGACCAATGCTAACCGTGCTCCTTCTGGTTTCGTCAAGCCCACTCTGATCTCCAATGAGCTCGCTGCCTTCCTTGGCCGGCCTGAGGGAAGCGTTCTTGCCCGCACTGAGGTTACTCGTGAGGTCAACGCTTACATTCGTACCCAGAAGCTTCAGGACAAGGACAATGGTCGCAAGATCAACCCTGACGCCAAGCTTCTTAAGCTGTTGAAGTTGAAGAAGGGTGAGGAGCTCACTTACTTCAACCTTCAGAAGTACATGGCTGCTCACTTCGCCAAGTCTACTCCCGCTGTACCGGCGGCGGTTGGTGGCGCTGTCAAGGCCTAAATCTGGCAGTTCAATATAATAAACAAAACCAATAAACATAAACATAAACATAAACTCAAACAAAACCAAAACAAAAATAGTGCGTCATTGCACAACGAAGCGCATATGGTATAGTGGTAGAACGCCTCCCTTCCAAGGATGAGACTCGGGTTCGATTCCCGATGTGCGTATTGATTGTAAATGAATATAACAAAAATATATTCATTTTCATTTTATTATGACTATAAAGTTCAAATACTATTTGTCCTTACTGTTCCTATATATGGCTGTTCCTTCGTTTTATTTTTTTATGATGTGAATGTAGTTCTTGAAATGATGATACATCTTCGACACCATATACTTCTTTTGCAATAAATGTCGCTTGTTCTTCTGGCGACTCAGCACCACACATGCCGTACAATGGCGATGAGGTGAGCGACGAGTTACCAGTTGAAAGTGATTTGATGATTGTTGCATCACTTGGGGATGAATCAATGAATATGAAGTCCTCTTTGGTCATTATTTCAACAATTCGTTTCTTTTGTATATTCTCGCGGTTCAAAACGACAAGCTGTTTGTACGGTTTCCCATTTGAAATTGAAGATACATCGAACATCGCTTCATTTGATATGTAGGTGATTGCACTTACATCAATGTCACGATCCGCCACGCTAGGTGGTGCCGACACGGCTTTACCCTCTTCTTTTTCTTTGTCTGTACTTTTGTCTGTACCTTTGTCCGTTTTCGAAGGCTTGCGAGGCTGAACGGCATACCAATCATAGAAACCACCACCGCTATCATGATATTTCGATTGCTCCTTAATCGGGAGTGCCTTAAACTTCATTAATTGTTTGTAGACTGAGTCTGGCGAATGTGATGAGTGTATATTCGAGTAATCTGTGCCGCAAACAACACACATCATTTTAAACTCTTGTTGCGTCAATGACAATGACTTCAATATTTCCGAGGTGTTATAGAATATCGCAGAGTGATTGAGTAAACTTATATTCCGTAATACGACTGGACAACCATAGACAAACATGTCTGTATCGTCACTCAAGCACGCATCTACCCGCCTTTTCAGAGAAAGGTTGGCACAAAGTGCGTCAGCTTCACCTTCGGCATCGATTGTGGCAAAACCGAAACTTACAAGAAGTTCTTTCACATTTGCGATATCACAATCACGCAATCGCACAAATTGTTTCTTGAGTTCACGCATCGTTTCATTGATATCATCTATTTCGGTTGTTGTAACCGTGTCTGATCTATTGTGTGCAATATCGTCCTTTTTCTCCTTGACAATCTTTGCAAGTGTATCATATTGGCGTTTTGCTTCTTCTTTCTTCTTCCTTCGTAGCTCAATGAGCTCGGTTTTTTGTGGTGGAGGAGGCCCATCAAACACAAAGACCGCGTGAATATTGTAATGTCGAAACACAGATCCCATCAGGTACATATTTTCGAGCAAAGCTCCTTCACCTGAGTACCGATACATGTAGATACTCGTATCTACCGCGATTCTTTTTCCTGTAAATTCCTTCAAGTGGACACGATATGACGTGTTGGTACAGCGGTTTTGTATAAAGCGATTTAAGCAACGGATACCCATTTTCTTTTTACGGTAAAGATACTCTTACCATAAAAAAACATTATTTCATTCAATTTTATCCACTATTTGTATTCATTAAGATACTATATCTTCAAGTGTGACATACTACTTGTTCATCTTCATCGTCACTGAAAACAGTATCCGCATCAATTATGATAACATGTTCGTCACGATATTCTGCTGCTACTGCTACATCTGCAGGTGCTGGTGCTGGTGCTGCTGCCTCCACGTCTTGTCTTAGATCCACATCTTGGTCTTGGTATTCGTTGACGATCAACTGAATCCCGGTAGATTGTTGTTCGTTCACCGCTGGTTCGGTTTCTTGTGATGATGATGATGATACGTGATGCTGTTTCTTGTGTCTCTGAACCTGGCGCTTCACATAATCCTTCAGGTCATAATAATCTCGGTCCAGTTCATGGTATACGTCATCTTTCAGATCAGTATGCAATTCCTTCAATTCAACCATTTCTTCCTTGACATCGTAAATATCATTGCTAGCTTGACCCACTTCGTCTTTCAAGAATTCCACCGTTTCTTTGGTATCAGATAACTCAGCATCCACCATTCCGATACTTTGCTTCAGCGTCTGGCAGATCTCGCGCAGTTGCTTAACATCATCCACTGATCCAAAATAACGATGTGAGTGATATTGATTGGAACGAGTAATCAGTTCGGTCAACTCGTCATTGACACTTTGAACCAACTGAGCACTGGCCTTGCTTTCAAACTCCACCTCACGTGAAATCGCACGCGCAAACTCCTCACGTAAATCACCGGCGACTTGATGAAGACGCTGTTCAATGCGATTATGCACTTCGCCAATATGTCTCATCACAATCGCCTCATGATCCTTCACACGATCATTGATAGAATCGTTGATACGAGTGGCTGCATCCAATTTGGCCATAAGTTCATTTTCACGACGGATAAACAAATCATAGTCACTGTCGTACGTCTGATGCAGTTTATCGAGTTCATCGCGAAGAAACGCATTTTCACTCTCCATTTTTTGAAATCTCGTATTGAACTCATCTCGAAGTGTGTTGACATAAGCGAATACCTCATTGTTCGCACTGTGTGCACCGTATGATACATCATCGCGAACCTTATCGCACTTCTTGTTCACGTATTTTCTCAGTTTTCGAACACGACTTGAAAGAAGATTCGAATCATTGAGTTTGTCGTGCACTTGGGTAACTTCGGCACGAACATCTTGAAGCTCCTGGTATATTTCATCCGATCCGCGTGTGAGATTTGCAATATTGCTCTGATAATTCTCCTCTGTTTGTTCCGACTTCATGAATAGGGTTGCGATATTTTTCCAAAGCATCGTTTTTTCTTCTGCGTCATGATTATCCGTCGCACATGCAGTCGGGATGAGCGCTGGCATTTTGTCTTCAGTGTAAGAACACGGGGTATAATATTTTGGGTTGTCCACTGTAAGCGAAACCAACCTTCCAGTAGAAGTTTGAGGAACAGGACGAGACGACGACGATGACGACATGATGAATTCACGTAGATACAACCAATGATGTATATTATAAAGATATCGATTTATATTCAATTTTACGCATATATTATTAAATTGATATTTAGTCTATTGTCATTCGCATCGTTTTTAATGCCACTGTCGATACGTGTGAATGATGAGAATGTTTATTCGCATTTTCAATAAATGCAACCATACTCAATACTACCGGATCTCTCGAAATCGTGCACAATAAATCAACAAACTTCGGAAGCGTCCCCATGTTTCTAGAAAATCGAATTGCACCAACACGACCTTTGGCCTGATTATGTTGGCCGCACCAAGAAACGAAAGGAAGAGAATACGCCGAGAGAATTCCACCAAGAATGTAATACGCATATACATTTGTGTCTTCTATGTATCGTTTTTTACATACCTCCATATTTTCCGGAGATTGAATTGTAATATGCGCATATTTGAGTTTCATAATATCGAGTACTTTCACAGCCTGATACACGTAAAAAATAGCATTATGGATTAATTTCTCGCGTACCGTACGAACAAAATGCGTTTGTGTCATTGATGAAGAGGGCGCATTTTCAAAATAAGATACAAACATGGTATTTATTATGCGAGCCCATGTCTCCGTATATGTTTCAAATAAGAGGATATCGCCATGCGGAATACAAAATGTACTACGAAGTCTTGTATTTGCTTCGTGTAAATCCTGATCGATAAAATCCATATTGAAATTATGCATGGATTCGTGTACGAATACTTTGAACCATTCTTCGGTTCGGTATACAACAATCTCTCCATCCGCTTCACAATTTCGCGTAAGTCCTGTGTTTACATGAATCGCCGAGAGAACCGCATCTTCTCCGGTGGCAGATTGTAATGGTCGATGTTTTTTAAATGGTGTCATATAAAAATATACATTAAGGCTTTTCTCGGAACATTCATGATCAGACATACTTGTTACGATAGTTAACCAAATGAATACTTTATATGCGTAAACCTGATAGATTGCAATTTCCGAGGCACATAAATATGATGATGCCGCAGATGATGACCAATTATTGTTTTTACTACATACTGAAATATGTGATTCTGGAAAGGTTATAAAATGAATCGAAACTTGTCTGCCATGAATTGTCGCTTGAAAATGAATACAGAACTCCGATTTCTCTCGAATATATGTGTACACTTTATACGGAATATAGTGGTCATCGTCACCGCCGCTACTATGATTTCGTCGCATGTCATATGTTCGCTGTAGTGACGATAATATTCGGGGATGAGGAAGATCATTCGCCGAATTTTTTATCTCGGTAATATGGTAAGATAATTTTGTTTCCATAATTTCTGATTGAATAAGACCATTTGGTTTATTCACATCTTTTGAAAACATTTGATATATTTCATACTCTGCGTTACGAAGTTTATCATAAAACTTTCTGAAGAAATCAGTTGTCGTGTCTTTATTTTCAGGAATAGATGAACGAATTGTACGAGGTAGCTGAGCGCTATAATCTCTACGTAGAGAATGCATAGTTTTCTGAAGTCCACTCATATCTTTTTGAATTTCATCTTCGATCCACATTGTTTGTATTAAAATATAGTATATACTATAATATGTACCTATTATAATATACTTAAAATCGCAAATGTTTCATATTATCTTCAAGAAATATTTTAAACCAGGAACGATACATATTTTCGTTTTCTCATTTTTAGTGTTTATGGTATTAAATGTCATTGAAAATGTCATCCATTATAATATTGGTAAATTCCATGAAGGAAACGGCGACACAAAAAAAGAAAATGATCGTCGTACTAATATATCCGGATATCACTTTACAAATCCATCCAATACAGATTGGGTACGGATTGTAATAATTATGGTGATTTTTGCAATACTACAAGGGTTCTTTACAAGTTATTTAAGCGTATGCTGAAATGGGAATGCCAGCGTATCCTACCGTGAAGCCCCGGAACGTATTTTTTGACGAACTCGCATAAGATGCTGATATACTTCTGGCCGAGCCCCTCTCTGGTAATGTACCAATTTCGCATTTCGTGTAGCTAATAATAGGTCCTTCAGGTTCTTATTCTGAGAGAATTTTGCAAACATTGCGTTCTCCATCTCTCGTTCACTTCGTCCATGATTGAAAAAATCAGGATCGATTGTGATGCGAGATGGACGAACAATGGTGCTATGGTTCAGTTTCCCACTTTTACTACCAGCTGCTTTCGCAAGAACCGGATCCGCCGATATTTCAGACCTAGAATCCAGCGAAAACTTCAAGTAAAACTCGCGATTATTGTTCTTGAATTTACTTGCTTGATAATAATGCTCTACACTCTGCCACGTATGATTATCTAGCATGAACGGTTCATTCCAAAAATTCGATAGTTTGCGCCGCCAATTATCAAACGTAGCCAGTTTATGAAAATGGATCTTCTCTGTCTCAGGTATTTTCTCACCAGCACCCGTACCTGGAAGGGAATTCGGGTTCGACTTTGTGTAAAACTGGAATACAATATCTGGTGTGTATAAATGTGCGCCATTTCTCCCACTGTTTGAACCTGTATGAACTTCTTCTAATAGATCATCCAGATTCTCGGTTGGAATATCATCAACACGTATACCAAGTTCTCGTTGAAACAGTTTAAATTGTGGTATCGCACTATATCCGCATGTTTGATTTTCTAGGCATTTTGTGGTTATAAGTAGTTTGATATCATACGGAAGTTCTGAAAATGCAAGAACACCATGTGTCTTATATGTAATCAATGTATAATTTGCAGCTTTTGAATCGGGAAGATGTCGGCGTGGACTTCTGCTCCTAGCGCGGGCGCCCCGGGCGCTACTAGCACCACCACTCATCATCTCTACAGAAACAGCAGCCGCTTTCGTCAACGATAACCCCTTTCCGATTAATACATACGCAGTTGGTTCAAATAGATCACATTTTAATCCGGTGGTTTCGTATGGACTTGCGCCGTTGTCACAAAGTAACACATTATCAATATCCCCTGCTTCAAATGCATCTCGTGAAAACATCACGAACTTCATATTCAATACCCGCTCCATTGTAGCAAGTGCCCATGCATCCGGCCAATAAATAGATGTCATCATTCGTTCTTTCAATTGTTGCGTGGATCTAACTTCTCGCATATAATCGTATTGAGACGAGAGAAGTTTCGTATATTTCATTTCATCATGTTTTAGTGTATGCTCAGTAACCAGTTTTTTCGCACCAGCAATCATGAGCTGTTGTTGCGCGCGGTCATGAATCGATGAGATTCGGCGTTTCACATCATTATAATTAGAAATAAGATCTCTCGTTTCCTTCGTTTGGGTTCGTGTAAGCGAATGATATAATGCAAATTTCTCTCGGTAAGCGCGAAATACTTCATCTGTAACTTCATCGGATAGTTGTTTTCGAAGCTCTAAAATAGTGGTTGTTCGACCTTGAGTAAGAAGTGCATCTCGAATCACTGCAAAAAATCCGTCGCTACCACCTTCATTGTCGATGAAGTTGAAATACTTATTCCGAAGATACTTCTGGATCCAAAGATCCGTAGTTGAGTTGGGTTTGTACTGACGTCGTTCTAATTCCGATTGTTCTTTTGTTTGAAGAGGCAGGATGGATGCACCAGAAAGCAAGTGCTTTTGACGTGCATCTAGACCGAATAATGTACCTGAACCCGAGTTTCCGTCAATACTGTCATCATCACTACTATCCCCATCTGCGTCTGTTATATTCGCCACCGGCTTTCCGAGAGATTTCTTGATTTCTTTCACTTCGGTTGCTTGTTTTTTCGGGTCGGTTGCTGCGACAGAATCTGCTTTTATAATTCCACCTTTAGCACGTGACTTGCGTAATAATTCTGTATTTAGAAACCCGTATAACAATGGTGTCAATTTATGGATATCAAGGTCACCTGATTCATCCATTTTCACCTGGTTTGATGGCATTTCGTATATGCCAATCTGTTTCATGAATTCCATATCAGCGTTGAATAAATAAATAGGGGAGTATACTACATTATATCGTTTGGCAAAACTATAATTTAATTGTCCTAGACCGATAATTACTTTTTGTGGATCACGTAATAACTGCACCTGAAATAATGGTGTATTATAGTTGAAATCTTCTTCTTCTAAATGCGAGTATTCATGATAATTGATATTGCTGTTAATTTTGGATTTTACCATATTTCGGTTCTATAGTATTGTAATTATTATATACAAACAAATAATAATTACACGCATTCCGCGGCGAATATTCGTTTCATGATGCTATCGATACACTAACGTATTCCGGATAACACCCGTCGATGCATCTGTCTCTGTAGTAATAAATGAAATCTTGAATTTACGATCTTTCGCTTTATTGAGTGCTGTTATCACACGTTTATATCGGTCTACATTGTTATCAGATGTTCCACTTGCGCCCATATGAAGTGCGTCATCCTGGTTTCCATACTCCAGAATTCTTTGTTCATCCCAAACATCTTGGATGGAAAGAAAACCAGGTAAATTAATAATATAAATGCCAACATTACGACGATGGTAATAATTGCTTAAAATAATGTCATCTGAAAGACGGCATATTTGATTCTCCGCGGCAGTATAACGCGCCATATATTCCATAAAATCATCACCGAATGTGTTCAGTTTTACGCAAACAGACCCATATCCTTCTGCAATCGTGGCTATGTCTTTATGTACGCGTTTACCGTTCAAGTGCATATTCACAAAATCAAAACCAGTTGTGGTCCATACATTATCATCATTCGGCGCAATCATTCGTTCATAGGTTTCGACCATTTTTTTTGAGTAAGCAATATCGTCATCTAGATAAATAATACGAGTATACTTTGGATCAAACTTGACACATCGTTCACGATCCGTTAAATACATCACTGTTGGTACTATTTTTGTAGCAGGCCCGTAATCGATCGAAATACGATTCACAGTAAGCGATTTACGTATATATTTGGGAACAACATACGACTCTCCAGTCCGCGCAAATTCTTCAGGTATATTCAATAAAAATAAATCTGGTTTTCTGGTTTGGTCTAATATGCTATGTATCATCTGACTACATTTATTTATTCGTGTTGGACTGGTTGTAAAAGATACAACTATTTTTGTTTTCGGAATCGTTGCCATGAAGATATCTACGTGACACCTGTGGTATATATTGTCTTTTACACTCTATATTATTTCTTCGCTTTCCCAGAGATCTCATCCAACATGTCTAGATGCTTAAAGATCGTCTTGTTTGTAATACTCGGTTTTGATTTAATCTTCATCTTCGACACTTCGGTAATTTGTTCTACACGTAACTTGAAGATCTCGATCGTTTCTGCGTCCGATGAAGCCGGAGAAAACACTGTGTGGCTGTGTTTCACCATGATAAACAGATTCTCTGCGAGTTCATCAACCTCATTTGTCTTTCCTTCTTGGCGCATATTTGAATACATGAGTTCCTGAATCTGGCGCATCAATCCGAGAACCTGTGTCTTCTCAACAATTCCGATTTTCATCAAATTCACAATGAAGAGTGACATCGCCTTTCGTTTTTCATTCGCCTTGTTAATGTCACAAAACTTGTCGTAATTCTTTTTCGGGTCACAGTACTCGATCGTTTCAAAGAGCGACATAAACGACGCAAGATTTTTTTCGAAAATGCCGCGAAATACGGCATACTGTTCATGACCCGGCTCTTTTTCTTTCTCCATCAAGTCATTAAACAACCGCGCATAAATCGCGGAATAGAACGCATTTGAACTTGCTGTATTGAAAATCGACGATGCAACCCGGTCCATCACAGCAACGGTATTGTGTTCCTCTGAGGTGTCTTCGTTTGAAGCGGTAAATAACGTGGTGATCTCTTTTAGAATGTTTGCAAACATCGGCGCATATGTCTTGTCCGTGAGTTTATTGAGTGCAGAACGAATATTGTCAATACTCAATTCAATACCCTCCTTTTTCTTCATCTCTGTCTTCTGAAACGAAAGAATTGTATCCCATTCACTATTCGGAATCTGTTGAGAGTGGTGACGCGATCCTGATGTATGAGTTGACCGTGTAATAGAATTAACTCCACCACTGCCGCCTGTCCCGGAGAACCCATTCAGTCCATTACCAATATCCCCGCCAGCCGCATCACCAAATCTAGTTTGAAATGAATTCGCACTGCTTCCTGCAACATGGTATCCGCCGCCGGTCAAGGGCACCGCAGCGACCCGAAAATCTCCTGGCTCTCTCACTGGAAACACCGGTGTTTTGATATATGTCGGAGCGCCCACCAAGTCTGCTAAATCCGAAACCGATTTTAGTACTTCGTCTGATAATTTCAAATCAAACCCCATATTCATAAACGCGGCATAGTCCGGAAGATCGTAACGATGAGTTATTTTTGCCATCACGTAAATTTGTTCTTGCGTGCGATGCGTCTATTATAATATATATCGTTGTTTTATATCAATTTTAATCGAGATAATAATAATAGAAACCACCATGTCGTCGATTATGGATGGAAAATTATTTGAGTTGTATGCTAACAACGACAATGATCAAACATCCACATTCATTCATGAAAATCTCTCGATACGTGACTTGGAAAAGAATAAATATGGAGAAGTCTTTACTCCATATTCCTATATTTGCGATATATTGGATCAACTTCCTATGAGCGTATGGAGTAATCCAGGTTTACGATGGTTGGAACCTGCATCAGGTATCGGTAATTTCTGTGTAGTTATTTATATGCGCCTTATGGATGGACTTCGTACAGTCACCCCCAACATGGTAGAACGCCATGTACACATATTACAAAACATGATATTTATGGTAGAGATCAACGAAGATAATGTGAAACGCACGAGAGATTTATTCGGGCCGTTGGCAAATATTCAATGTAGAGACTTTTTGGCTGAAGGGACTGAATATGATACTTCGGATGCAGATATCATTATCGGAAATCCGCCCTATCAAACTCCGAGAGACCATGCACGTAATAGTAGTAAAGGAGGTCAGATATTATGGGACAAGTTCATCTTAAAATCTCTCGAAATATTGTCTCGAAAAGAAACTAATAGTAGATGCACCGAGAGATTTCTTTGTTTCATAACACCGCCCTTGTGGCGAAAACCAAATAGCCCACACGGATTATGGGATAAAATGACGAGAGAACAATGTTCACTACAATACCTTCATATGATCGATAAAAAAACGGCAATTCGCGATTTACAAGTTCAGCAAAGAATGGATTTGTTTGTCGTGAAAGTCGGTGGTGGTAGCGGCGACAGCAAATGCCAAATCATAACCAGTCCTGCTGATGGCGGTTATTTCAATACAATATCACCGAGAGATTGGCCGTTCCTCCCTAATTCTGAATTTGAATTCATAAACAGCATAATTGACCCGATCGGATCCGACCCTCACCGCGTAATCTATGACCGATCCGCATACGGTAGTGATCTTCCGCATATGTCGCCAGAATACCGCGCCGGCGAATTTATTTATCCGATCGTTCATACGATGACGCGCAAAGGTTTAGGTTTATGGTATTCCAATACGAATACTCGCGGACATCATTTCGGAGTGTCCAAAGTGATCCTAAACTTCAATGAAAAATTGTACCCTTATTTGGACCTAAAGGGGGAATACGGAATGGGACAATTTTCATTCGGGTTACCAGTGAGTTCGGCGGAAGAGGGGGCTGCGATCGTGCGTGCGCTTACATCGCCGCAGTTTCGAGCGGTGATCAAGGCGACAAAGTGGGGGGCGTATCAGACGGATCGGCGGATGTTCGAGTATTTCAAGGACAGATTTTATGACGAGATTGGTGCGTAGATTTATTACTGAATAGACACCTTCAGACAGTTCCACATTGTTCGATTGCGACTCGAATCACATGTTTCAATTTGTATCGCCTTGGCTAATGCCCTAGCGATGATGGATTCTCTGGCCCGGATGGCTGCGCTGGTTACTGTTCTGGTACGTGCGGCGGCGATGACTGATTTGGCAGGACACATTTGATTATCTGTTGCGGTGGATTGGATACGACTCTAATATACAGACAGTAATAACAATATCATTTCAATTTTATCTATTCGCCTATGAATACCACCATTACATATAAAATACATCCACTATCTCGACCCCGGTACATCATACCCGGTAGGCAAACAGACTTAAATATAATATGCTATATTTATTAGACATATCCGACTTCATTCGTGACTATTACCCCCGCATTAAATTATTATGTCATCTGCCGACGATACTCCGAGCACTCCAACGATTGCTGACGCTGCTGATTCCGTTGCGTCTTACCCCGAATTCAAAAACTGGGAGGACGTAGACGAAATATCCCCTGACCTCCTTCGTGGAATATACGCATATGGCTTTGAAAAACCGAGTCATATTCAGCAAAAATCGATTCTTTCGATTATTCAGAAACGCGATGTGATCGCGCAAGCCCAATCTGGAACGGGTAAGACTGGCGCATTCACGGTCGCTGCTCTTCAAAGCATCGATGTTACAAAAGCCAAGACGCAAGTACTTATTCTTGCCCCGACACGAGAGCTCGCAAAACAAATCTACGACGTAATTAGTGGTCTTGGTGCAATGATGTCAGGCCTTACATTGCGTCTATTGGTTGGTGGAACTTCCACTGCTGATGATGCGACAGAGCTTCGCAAATCGTCTCCTCATATTATCGTGGGTTGCCCTGGGCGTGTCTTTGATATGATTCGCCGCAATAATATTCAAGGTTCTCATGTTCATATGTTGATATTGGACGAGGCAGATGAGATGCTTTCCGCTGGTTTCAATGACCAAATCTACAATATTTTCCAATATATGCCTTCTGATATCCAGGTGGTTTTGTTTAGCGCAACGATGCCCCCTGAGCTGTACACTTTGACGGAAAAGTTTATGCGTTCGCCCGTCAATATTCAAGTGAAAGCTGAGCAACTTACATTGGAAGGAATTCAACAACATTACGTGGGACTGGACGACGATGTTCAAAAATACTTGACATTGAAGGATCTATTCAAGACGATTTCTGTTTCACAATGCATCATCTTTTGTAATTCTACAAAGCGCGTGGCTGATCTTCATGAGGCGATGCTTTTTGACGGGTTTCCTGTATGCTGCATTCATAGTGGAATGGAAAAAGGTGACCGAGACAAGGCATATCAAGAGTTCAAGGCGGGTGTTCATCGTGTCCTTATTTCATCCAACGTTACCGCACGTGGTATTGATATTCAGCAGGTGAGTACAGTGATTAACTTTGATATGCCACAGGATGTTCACATTTATCTCCATCGTATCGGTCGTTCGGGGCGATGGGGGCGTAAGGGTGTTGGCATTAACTTTGTCACTCGGCGCGATATGCGTATCAAGAAGGAGATTGAGGCGTATTATGGTACGATCATTACGGAGCTGCCTGTGAATTTCATGGAAGGGATGTAAATGGAAGATATCATTCCAATAATTATGGTTTAAAATGAGATTATTATTTCATTTTATACTTTAGAATCAAAATACAATGACGGGAGGTTGTTGTTTTAGTGTTTGTTCGTTGATTACTGATGTTCGTGAATCTGTTTCTGAACTGCCACATGAACCGGATGAGTTGAAAAATCTATTGATGGAGAATTTAGGCTTATGTAAACCGGCTTCATCTGATACAACAGACGGTAAAGGATCATCACCACCCGCGGGGGCGTCGGCGTCGGCGTCGGCGGCAAATGCATTCAAAGCGCCGATTTCTTATACGGATCCAACAAAACTACACGAATTACCAGCGTCTATTATTGAGGATTTAGAGATGATACAACCGAAACAGCATCAGCAGCAGCTCAAGGAGCCGCAAATAGATACATCCGAATCAGTAAAAGGTCTATACCATTATGTATTTTCACCTACATCCGTGTATGGTACTGAACATTTACCGATCTGGAGTAAATACTATACGACTGATATTGAATATTTAAAGCAGTCGCAGACATTACTGGAGATGTTTGATGATCAACTGCTAGAGCGTAATATTGCCCAAAATACCGAATGCAAAACATGTGTCGATGCATTTTCAATGATGAAAGATACATGGAAAGATTTTCGCGGTACAGGCAAAATCAACGATTTCAAAGAGAAGTTCAGTTATGTTGAAACCCCCTTTCTCGCAAAATTAAATACTTCATCGTCTTTTCTTCAATTCCTGAGTCTATATAATATTTCATCACCAGTGATCGCTCTTTTAACACCGATAATCATACTGATTATCCCATTTTTTGTCCTACTGATGCGAGGATTAGCTGTTTCGGTTACAGAATACATCGAAATTCTGAAAACTATTATAAGCCAACATTCCGTGGGGAAATTTCTAACAGAATTTGATTCTGTATCGATGGAACAGAAGATGTATATCTTGATGTCGGTAATTTTCTATTTTATCCAAATCTATCAAAATATCATGGCATGTGTACGCTTCTATGACAATATCAAATTGGTTCACAAGCATATTCACACAATTCATGGGTATCTCACTGCAACCGGAGTAAATATGAGCTATTTGATTCAATTGATTCAGACATATCATCTTTCGACATACGAGCCATTCCGTGAAGAACTTGCGAATCGATACGCGCTTTTGAATGAGGTCACAAAGGCGTTGGCGGATATTTCTCCATTTTCAGTATCTGTTTCGAAATTCTTCCAGATCGGTTATGTGATGAAGAATTATTATTCACTATTTTCACAGACAGACCTGAATGAGTTACTTGATTACAGCTTCGGGTTTAATGCATATATGGAGCATTTGACCGCATGCCGATCATTTGTTATGAGTGGAATGATTAAGAAGTGTTCATTCGTGGTTAGTAAACATGTAGAACCTACGGCGACGCCAGCGACCGATGTCACGCAGCCATTACCTCCGATAGCAGAGGCCCCGGCAGAGACAGAGACGGAGACAGAGAGACCGGCGGAGACACCGGCCGAGAGAAACACAGAGACAAAGTGTGATAACGACAAAAAGAAGGACGAAACAGTACAGTTGCCTCCTCCGATCATCAAGAATGGAATAACAAAGCTGGTATCTCAAGTTTACGCGCCACTCAAAGCACAAGATACAACAAATGTGATTGCGAATGACGTCATCTTAGATAAACAACTGATTATCACCGGACCGAATGCAGCAGGAAAGACTACTGTGATTAAAACAACCATGTTCAATATTATTTTGTCTCAACAAATCGGATTCGGATTTTATGAACGTGCGGAAGTTAATCCCTATGATTTCCTTCATTGCTACTTGAATATTCCAGATACATCCGGGCGTGACAGTCTCTTTCAAGCCGAATCGCGCCGGTGTATGGAAATTCTCCGCTGTATTATTGACAATCCGAATAAACGCCATTTCTGTATTTTTGACGAGTTGTATTCTGGAACCAATCCCTACGAAGCTGTCGCTGCAGCATACGGGTATATCGACTATATATCCAAAAACCCGAATGTTGATCTTATTCTTACAACGCATTATATCGAACTGTGTGAACTCTTACAGAAACAAAATGGCAGCGCAGTTTCTAATCTTCACATGTCGGTCTCACCTGACACAGGCGCGTATTTGTATAAGATTGCGGATGGAATTTCAACGATTAAGGGTGGTTTGAAGGTTCTTCGTGATCTCGAATATCCGGACGAAATCGTGGAGAGCGCAAATAAGATTATTCAGGGATAGAGCTTTTACTCCGGACAAGCAATATACTTTCGCAATAAGCGCTTGTACGTAAAATAATCAGGATCTTCTGTAAAGGTTACATTTTCAAGAACACGGATGTCATTATAAAATGACGTGCATTGATCTTTCGTTGGAGGCATGTTCGGCGTCTTTGAAACTGTATCATAAATCACATTGATATTGGCACGAGCTTCTTCGTGTTTTTGTGTGAATTGAGCTTCATATAATGACGCATTCAAATAATTTAGGAAGTTTGCGAAGAGGACAATGACTTCATTTGTTTCAGGTGTTTCGTTCGATTCGCTCATTTTTCATACATCATAAATGTTACTTACGTTTATGCTGTATTTTCGGTAGTAGACACGACTGTATTTTTATCAATCACTACATTCTTCGCCACCCGTTTAATCACCTTTGATATATTCCCGTCTTGGGCTCCATCCGTTATTGTCTTAGATAACTTGAAATACTTCACATTATCATTTGAATTACTATCCATACATCGTGGGTGTTGTGCAGCCCATTCACCCATAAGTCGAACGTTCTTATGTTCGACTGCCAATACTGCGTTCGTCATTTTCGCGTGATCTGGACCATCTTGTTCCCATTTATCTTCGTCTTTCACATATAACGTCTCCCGTTTGATGTCGCTACAATGAACCGGCCGTTTGTGCAGTTCAGTTTTATTCAGGTTGGTAATCAGGATATTCGACATACCTTCAACATAACCTAGCTTACCAACACTTTCAAGATCATCTGTATTCAATTGAATCGAGTTCACGAAATCCTTCATATTCATTGCATCCTTACATTGTTCGTTCAGAAAAAATTGTAAGTTAAACGTCTGGTTGTAACAGTTCGTCATATTGTTATTATTCGTATTATTGTTGTTGATCACGGTAGTAGGACTTGCAACCATTGCGGTAGTCGCAGCCACGTTCGTTTTGTATAACTCGAGTATCTGAGTCTTGAATTCTTGATTCATATCCATCATCGTATTTATCATATTCTTCAGTTCCTCTGTATTTTCAACTTTGGATGATTCAATTACTTTCACAATACATGATGATCCATATTTCTTGTTATGTCGCCAAAGACCGGTTCGGTTAATATAGGGACGTTTACAATATTTACATGCATAATCGGCGGTCACGTGACCGGTCACGTGACTATCGATAGGCGTGGTCACGTGACCACTTTCGGATGAATGATAGTAAATAACATTATTTTCAGCGTCCTCGTTGTGAAGATCGATCTGAACGATTTCTTTGATGGGTGTTTTTTGGGGGGTCGACGCGACGGATTTTTTCAAAGTCGGTTTTGGGGGGATGCTTTTGGCTCCAGAACCACCAGAAACGCCGGAATCGACCGAAATGAGACTGTGAATGTAGTTTTTACACTTGACGTTCTCAGAACATAACCGTTGATGCTTTGGTGATAAAAGATGGCGATTAAAATCATATTTGTTATTGGTACTAGTGTTACATGTATCACAATGGTACATTTGCGTTTTTTCAGTCTTGCGTAAAGTGTTGCCTAAATTTGGGGGTCTATAGAAATGTCCAATATTATAATGTTGGAGGCTGAACGCACCGGGACGTCCCAAAAAATTACAGTCACAATTTTTCATTCCGATCCAAAAAAGTTGTGACTGGTCAGTCACAAATCGCATATTTTTCGTGTTTCAAAAGTATTTTGGCCAACCCCCATTTTGGACATTTTTGTAAAACGTTGCGTAATGTTGCGTACGAAGCAACGTTTTACGCAATGTATATAATGGGAGGGTATGTCCAGGATTTAAGGGTACATGCCTGGTTTTATACAGAAATATTCCAATTTAAACGAAATATTTTCGGCTGAAAAGTCTCTTTTCGAATGAAATCCTATGGTTCAAACAGGGACTTTTATGAAAGTATATGAATTCTAATTTTTCTAATTTTAAACGGAATATTTTCGGCCGTGAAATGATTTTTCAAATGAAATCATATGGTCGATCCAGGGACTTTTATAGGTTTATTTTTCAAACCAACATAAAACCAATCAATGGAATATATTCAACTTCGTTTATTATTATCAAATAAGATCCTAGCGTATTATATTATACATTATATCCGCGATAATGGAACTAAGTTTTTTGACCATTGTTGTTAGTTTAGCCGTTTGTTCGCTTTTGATATATGCTGTATTCCAATATATGAAGGTGCGATTGAATGTTTTAGAACAATCTCAAAAAGAGCAAGCACTTATTTTACAACAATTTATAGAAGAATCATCTACAGATATACATCGATTGTATAAACTTTCTGCAAATAATGGAGGACAGTATCAACCGCAAGGAAGTATTATATTAGAATATGCAAATGAACTGGTGAACGAGAATAATGATGATTCTAACCAAAAACAACAGGCTTATAATGAGCCTCATATAATTCATTTGGATACAGCTTTTTATCAAAATAAGAAAAACAATCTCATTGAGATTTCGTCAGATAGCGAAGACACAACCGAAAGTGAAAATGATGACAGCAGCAGCACATGCAGTAACTCTATCGGTGAAAGTGAAGATAATGCCAGCGAGAGCAGCAGCACATGCAGTAACTCTAATACTGATAGTGATAGTGATTCGGATAGTGATTCGGATAGTGATTCGGATAGTGAATATGGTAGTGATATCGGAAAAATACACCCAGATCCAATAATTGAAACTATTATAGAGCCATCATCAACCAACAATTCTGAAGTTGTTGAGATACTTTGTGATGATGAAACTACATCAGATATCAAATTAATTACGGTAGATTTAGGAACGATCCAAGAATCACCTTCGGTAAAATCATCTCCGGAACGTCCTGTAGATGTTTTATCAATGTTGTACAAAAAAACACAAGAACAATCCATAACAGTTGAAACAATCATTGAAAGTGAAGCGTCTCCATTAGAACCGACCCCAGCACCAGCCACAGAACCAGCCACAGAACCAGCCACAGAACCAGCCACAGCACCAGCCACAGCACCAGCCACAGCACCAGCCACAGCACCAGCCACAGCACCAGCCACAGCACCAGCCACAGCACCAGCCACTACAAGTACATCATATACAAATATGTCTGTACCAGAACTACGACAACTGCTTAAGGAAAAATACAAACAGCATCCAGAAAAACACACTGAAATACAAAAACTCAAGAAAGCGGAGTTAGTGTATGCATTACAAACTGCGTCGGTTTAACATGTATCCACTTATTTTTATTCTAATATATACATAATAAACACGTATAATGTCCTATTCGCAACCTCATTGGGCCAAGAATTTTAGTTCAAGTCATAATGTTTACTTTGATTTTCCACCACTCATGAATGATGGGCGCAATTTTTCTGGATGGCAACCTGGAAATGCAGTGAATGAATCGATCCGTCGTGCTGAAAACATTAAAACGAACTGGGATTATCGCCGTTTTTTAACGACAAATGCTGACCAAATTATGACACTCAACAAGATTGATGCTGTGAATACATCCGGCCATGGTTCATTTGAGGTGAATGCATATGAACAGGAAAATCAGCGTAACGTACCATTCATGTATGCTTCTGTAATGGATGAACGAGAACCATTCGGGTATGTTCAGAGTGATCTTAAAGACACGTATCTCTCGAGAGAGGCACTTCAATCCAGAATGATCGCACCAGAAATCACACAAGAACAAGTACTCGAATTCCAGCGCCAGCAAAAGGCTAGAGAACAACAGTCTCACGGTAAACAGTAATAAATACACAACGAATCTATATAAACCTTACTTTGTAATCATTGTTATATTCACAATCATTACAAAGATGCGTATCATCAGTTTTGATGTAGGTATGAAAAATCTAGCGTATTGTTTGTTTCGAATTCCAGATCATGTCAATAGCACTGGCACTGGTGTAACACCCTCAGATTTGATTCACGAGATACAAATCGAGAGATGGGATGTGATTGATTTACGATTTGAACCCAATCTCTCGGATACAGTAACTACAGATTCTGCCCCACCTGCACCGAAACGGACATGTATTAATGACGGAAAATTAGCGAAATGGATGTATTTACCGACGTCGGGATCCGGTACTCTACCATTCATTTATTGCTCCAAATGTTCTGAAAAATCCAAATATAAAATACCTACTCGAGAGATTTTACCGATTAAGCGTAAACCAGAGCTCTTGACAAAGAAAAAACTAGGTGAACTTATGGATATTAAGGCAAATCTCTCGACGTCGTCAAATCAAAACGCCAACAACAACGGACAACCAGAAGCCGCAACCAATCTAAAACTTCGGAAAGCAGACCTGATAGAAGAAATTACAACAACGCTTTCGAGAGATTATATGGAGCCGTTTGATGAAAGTAAGTATTCAAGTTATCTTGCTGGAACTGTACCGCCACAGAAACCCAAGAAGGCGAATTATACGTATGCACATGACCTGGATCTGATTACCTATGGGCGTAATATGATGAAACATCTTGACGCGATATTGTACTCGCCGTCGGCATCGGCGCCAATCGATATGATGATCATTGAGAATCAAATCAGTACACTCGCATCACGGATGAAGACGCTTCAGGGTATGATCACGCAGTATTTCATTATGAAAAATGTTCAAAGAATCGAGTTCATTTCGGCGTCATGTAAACTAAAACTATTTACGGATACGAGCTTAGATCTCACAAATAATGACACCATATGTGTTGATGCTTCAACATATGCTGACCGTAAGAAGTCGGGTATCGCAGTTTGCCGATCACTCGGCGAAATCTCTCGAAAACGTAATTCAGATTATGCAAAATGGATACCCGTTTTCGAAAATCACAAGAAGAAAGACGATCTTGCAGATTGCTTTTTACAAGGTTTGTGGCGGGTTCATTTATTGAAGACGACTATGACAGATGGAAACTAATGCGGTATGAATGAAATATAAAAGTATATCTTTTATTCATACAATTTCAGTATAAAGATTCTTTTCGTAGTTGTATTATACTCCATATCATAGAATACGATGGCTGAAGAAATTGATTTAGGGGCATTGGATACGATGCCGACATTTACGTTTGGTGGTAGTAAATCGGGTGGTGGCAACAGTGGCGGCGGCAGCGGTGGTTTTGGCGGCGGGATTGAATTACTCATGAATAACAAGTTCAAAGATAATGACCGAAAGAATAGCGGCGGTGGTGCAGGAGATATTGATTTAAGTGAACTCACTGCACTTGAGAATGAACTAAACGACCTGAGTAACGTATCAAAGCGTAGCGACGGTGACAACGGTGGCGGCGGTGGCAGAGAAGGAGGCGGAGGTTTTTTGAGTGGAATTTTCAATTTGACAAAGTCAGATGGTGACAATGGCAATAGTGGCGGAAATGATGGTGGGATCAATTTAGGACAGTCAACATCAAACACTGATGGAGATAATCGAACATGGGATGGATATGGCAAATTCAATAATATCCCACTTGATCCTGATGCAAATATTGATCCTACACCTCAGCTCTCCAAAGAAGAGATGTTGAAAGAGAAGTTCAAGCTTCTTCGCAAGTTGGAGGAACTGGAACAGAAGGGAGTGCAACTTACCAAACGGTATTCGATGGACTCTTCTTATGCAGAGATGAAGGGTGAATATGATACTCAGATGGAAGAGCGCGAACGCCTGAATAGCACAAAATTCCAAGGAAAGATGCTTCTCGCTTGTATTACTGGTCTCGAGTTCTTGAATAACAAGTTTGATCCCTTCGATCTTAAACTGGATGGTTGGTCAGAACAAGTGAACGAAAATCTTACCGAGTACGATGAGATTTTCGGTGAACTTCACGAGAAATACAAGTCCAAGGCGAAGATGTCGCCAGAGTTGAAGCTCCTTTTTCAGCTAGGCGGAAGCGCAATCATGCTTCATATGACGAATACAATGTTCAAGTCGGCTCTCCCTGGTATGGATGACATCATGCGACAGAACCCAGAACTCATGCAGCAGTTCACACAAGCAGCCGTTTCGTCAATGTCGAATAATATGGGTGGTGGCCCTGGTGGAGCAGGAGGCGGAGGCGGAGGCGGTGGTGGTGGGGGCAGCGGTAGAGGATCCGGCTTTAGTAATTTTATGAGCGATATTATTGGCGGAAATGGTAGCATGGGACGAAATAATGACCCCCCTCCTTATGCACAACAGCGTCCTCCTCCTCCACCGATTGCGACAAAGGGACCAGTTGCCCAACCTCCACCAGTTCGACCAGGTGCAACAGCAATGCCAACTCCGATGTCGATGTCAATGTCGATGCAGATGCCATCGATGTCGGATCCAAAATCACGTCGTCCGGAGATGAAAGGACCATCCACGGATGTTTCGGATATGATGTCTAGACTGAAGACGAAGACAATTAATATTCAAGCATCAGGCGGAGGCGGCGGCAGCGCAGCCCAACAAGATCAAGGAAATAGTACACTGCAAAACATTCTCTCTGGAATGACAGGATCAATGGGTTCTGGCGGTGATGATATTTCACTAGATTCAACGGTAATCAATTTATCTAGTTTAGGCGATATTCCTCAAGATTCCACTGCTCATAAATCGAAGCGAAGGCCCAGATCAGAGAAGAATACTGTCAGTATGGACCTCTAAAGCATATAAACATTATGTCACTATAAATAATAGTACCTACACAAGTGCCACAAGTGCCATAATGTCTACGCCAACGCAATTCAAGCCAATATGTACTCAGAATGACATGAGACTTGGTAAAAACCCTGAAATGAAACTATTTACACTAGAATACAACTATAATAATCAACACTTTAATATTGTCTCACTTATCAATGTGAATCTTCATAAATTACTTCACGAAGTGAATAAAGACATTATTGATGTCATTGATATTCATCCTCACCCCACAGATCCATCTGAACATAATATTTTATACCAATTCCGAGATATTGGCGGGGATTTAGGCGGACTTAAGACATACATGTATGTCAATACTAAAATCGCAAAGAGATTCGCAACTAATGGAAATACTGAGATCATTTTTACAAGCAAGAGTGTACCCTATGAATACCATACCGATCTTGTCCAGCAAAAATACAAACTTTTAGAATACCCGCTTTATATTCAAAAATACATTTACCAGGAAGCCAGTGTTACCTCATCACCGGTTTCGAGTATACAGGTACTCCATATGTTCAAACTTAAACCCGATAATGAATCGGAACTGACTGTGGCGATGGAAAATGCAATCGGTATTCTAATTAAAAAAATGTATTTGAGATTGAAAGTCGCGATAGAAAGCTTGCGATAATAAATAATTATAATAAACAATAATCTTTAGCGTAATATGTATTAGAATAATAGATATTATATACTTATACGTCAAGCATAAAAGACAAGCGTCATGGATGACTTGTTAAATGAATATATACAATGCGAAAAAGAGCAAATGAATACAACACAAAATGACCAGGTTGAAGACGACCAAACTGACCAAGCTGCCTATGATGATTACATCGAACGCACAAAAGAATACTATAACAAAATGTCGATTTGCGACTTCTTCCGCGCATTATGGTTTACAATGTCATCATGTTATATCTGCTTTTCAGAGTTTATAAAATATAAGATTCACTGGAAAACCCGAAATAACGCGATTATCAATGTAAGCAAACGTCTTGCAGCAATGAATATGATGTATGTCAAGATTTTCCAGGCTTTCGCAACCAATCGTAATATTGTATCTACGGAACTCAACCAATTCTTCAGTGAATATACAGATAATGTGAAATATACGCCGGATGAATATGACATTGATGAACTTAAAGAATTAGAGGATCGATCTACTGAATGTCATCCCTACAAACAACTCCGTATCGTGAATAATTATACACCGATTAAATCAGGATTGATGTCACTTATTTTTAAGGCATACATTGGTCCAAATGACGACACACCGGTTGTCATTAAATACCTTCGAAAAAACATCAGTAAAAACTTCAATTCATCCATGAATAACCTTGTTATGTTTGCAAAGATCACCAAATATTTTCCATATTTGCGAACATTGAATGTCGAGAATCTGATTCTTCAAAACATCGTTTGCTTGAATGACCAGGTATGTTTCCGTAAAGAATTAGCGAACATTACTACATATTACAACCGTTGGAAGAACTATGAATTTGTCAGAATACCGAAACCTTACCATGATTACACTGAACAAATAAACCCAGATGTGGTAGTTATGGAATACCTCGATGGAATGAAAATAACTGAGATTGACCCGGATGATTATGATCAATTCGGAAAGGTGCTAGCGGCATTCAATGCAAACGCCGCATTCTGCAGTTCTATTTATCATGGCGATCTACACCCAGGTAATATTTTGTTCATCAAAGAGCAACGACACAATCCGACGGATGACACCTTTAAAACCATTTATAAAATCGGTATTCTCGATTTCGGTATTATTGGTCGTTTATCCCGCGTTGATCAAGAATTATTGTTCAGATCATTAAAACTTATGTATCAGAGAAAATTCGAGAAGATCGTAGATATTATTGTGAGTTGTGAACTATCAGAACCAATAAATATAGTGAATGCTTCAACAGGTAATATGGATGCTTTGTCGGTCGTTCCTCAAAAGAATACGGAGAGATACGACAATCTTCATGAAGAACTGAAACGTGTTCTTATTGCATATACGACACCAGAGATAAAGTTCTTCGGTGTATCTGAAATCTATGAAATCAACTACATCCTTAATAACTATGGATTGATGTTTAAAAGGTCACTGTACCGCCTGTTTATCACTGTGGCGATTATGGATTCGATCGGAACCCGACTTGGAACAAAAATGAGCTATATGCAATATATGACGGATATGGTGGTTGAAATATTCAATATCAAACTGGATGAACCGGATAGTGAATCCGAACTCGACGACGACGCCGAGGAAGAGGAAGAGGAAGAGGAAGAGGAAGAGGAAGAGGAAGAGGAAGAGGAAGAGGAAGAGGAAGAGGAAGAGGAAGAGGAAGAGGAAATACCACAAATATAACGCATATAAATCAATATTAAATAACCATTACTAATATTGATTACAGAATAATACAATACATTATGAAAATTGGAATTGTTGGAAACGGCTTTGTTGGTAAAGCGACCCAGATCTTCGCAAAGAACTATTTTGCAAAAGACGAAAATGATAAAACAGAGAGATATGAAATTCTTCCAGATACAGCCACCACTCCAGCGAAACCAAAGTCAGAGAAGATATCCATGACAACGCAAAACGGCGAAAAAATAACACTTCCGTTTTTCAAACGATTTTTATTCAAGCCCATCACTGTATATATTTATGATATACGCCCCGAAGCATGTCAACCACCAGGTATCACACTAGAAGAACTTGACAGAGAATGTGATCTCCTGTTCTTTTGTCTTCCAACACCACTTCATCACGACGGTTCATGTTATACGAAAATACTAGAAGATACAATTGCCCGATGCAACAATCCATTCAAGATTATTCGCAGTACGATCCCCGTTGGGTTCGCGGCAAAACATGGGTGCTATTTTATGCCCGAATTTCTTACAGAAGCAAAGTGGGAAAATGATTTTCGAAGCACGAAAGAGTGGGTGGTTGGAATACCTATGAATTCATGCGCAACAATGACGGCGTCAATGACATCTGAATCCGCAAACACATCGGTAATGGCTGTATCAGAATTGCGACGCGAAGAATTTAAGAAACGCATAACCAAGCTCATCAATCGTAGTTATAAGAACAGCGCAATCGATTCGTCAGTTATCACATTTTGCGATACAAATGAAGCAGAGATGCTGAAACTCATGAAGAACTGTTTTCTTTCAGCGAAGGTAAGTCTAATGAATGAATTCTATGATTTTTGCGGTGCAACACAAACGGATTACAATACTGTCGCGGGTCTGGCAAAAAAGGACCAACGGATGGGAACGTCGCATTTTCAAGTCCCAGGCCCGGATGGGCGCCGCGGGTTTGGGGGGACCTGTTTCCCAAAAGATACACACAGTTTGTATTGTCAAATGAACAAACATGGCGTCCAACCTCACATATATCCGGCGATCTTGGCGCGAAACGACACCATAGACCGCCCAGAACGAGAATGGTCACGTGACGTCTGGCGCACAACGATCCCGCTCCCGACACCGGAATCAAAAGTCGTGGTTGTATTTACGGATGTTTCAGTGACACCTTCATCGAATTCAATGTACCTTGCAGATATTATCCGCACCAACCTTGCGAAGAATAACGTAGTGATCGAAGTGGTACGGGGCCTTCTTGAAAGCAAGGTTGTACAATCATTGACCGATACAGCTAATCGAGCAAATCATCTCGTGAAATATCATAACGATTCATCTGCGCCATTATTTTTTCCGCGAGTGGATGAATGCTATTACATCCCACATTCGAGCCATACCACCTACGAAACGATGCGTGAAGTATCATGCGTCATTGATTTATGGAACAATCATAAAGAAATGACACTGCATGTTATAAAGATACATGCTGTTCTACATGCACCCGCGCTTGTAATAACAACATCGAACGAAGAATACGGCGAAAGTGGAACAGAAGGGTTTGACAGTGATAATGAGACAAATACACACGCAACAACAATAACACTTGATTATTGTAAGATCATTGAAGAGTATTATCATTCGAAGATTTCGAACCAACCGAAGCAGGGGCGGAAGCTGGTCGTGCTTTTTTGATTTCTGTTTTATTTCTCTTGCTTCTGCCGCGGTTTCTTTTTATTGTCTTACGTAGTTTTTCTTTTGTAATTCTACGTCTGGTATTTTTGATTTTGGATTTCATACGAGGTTTCTTTCGGGTGTGGGAACCACCGCCCGCTAACTCTGATTTTTTCGGTCTTCTAATAAAGGATTGGTCACGTGATGTACGGTTTAAATTTTTAGAAAATGACGCTGGATACAATGGTCTAACACCCGATGTTTGTACTGGTGGTTTTGACTGAACAGAAGTGGCGGGTATGCGTCGTTCTTCTAGTATGCCTTTTGCTGCCGTAGTGTAACCAGACTCCCCCCTTACGTCGCCGTGTGTCTCAATTTTGCTGTCATTTCTTCTAATCTTTTCAAGTAATATATCACCCCTTGTCGGTAGTCGTTGTTCTCTCTGGTTTGCCGGGTTATCGCTACTTACATTGGAAGTATCATAAGGATCTATTGGTGGGAATGAATCTGTAGACTGTGGTGCAGGTGCAACTTTGTTTCCTCTTGGTATTAATTTTGGCGTGGTTTCTGATGTAAATGGTCGTAGTGTTGCTATTTTTCGTGGTGCAGTGTTGTCTCGTGGTGAAAGTGGCGCTACTGCTAATAATGATGATAGTGATGAATCTGGCGGTGATGGTGAAACTGATGTTTTTGGTCTTCGTTGTGAAATCAGATTGTCGTCTCGTGGTTTACTTGGCGGTGAAACCGGCGGTGAACCTGATGGTGAACCTGATGGTGGTAATTTAAGTGGAGGTAATGAGGGTTTCAATGATGCCAATTGATCTGATGATGATACTGGCCTTCGGTTTGCAGCAGAAATAGGTGGCGGTGACGTTGGTGATAAAACTTCTTGTTTCACCATTTCTAGTTGTTGGGCCGTTGAAGTTCGTGGTGTTGTTGGTGGCAGTAATTTAACTGCAGACGCAGGTCGCGGTGTCGTTGGACTATTTGGTGTACTATCCAATGACAATAAGGATGAACCTGATGGTACAAAATCTAAATCTGATCCTGATAATTCTGATTCTGATTGTTCTTCACTGTCCGATGATGATTGTTGTTGAAGAACTACGGAAAATGTAGCTTTCTTTCTATCAGATTTGATTATTTCAATAGGTAAATGGATGCTATCACCCAACTCAAATATCTTCTTTTGTATTAATTCTATAAAACGGTCATTAATAATCAAATTGTCGACAGTATGTTTTTTATAATATTCTTTAAAATATGTTGTTCCTTTACCAACATTTGTTGTAAATAACGATTTATACTCTTCTGATTGCGGGTTCTTAAACCAAGATATAAAGAATATGTAAAGTTTTTTAATGAAATTACTGACATTTTGTAATTTTTCAATTTCAATCGCACGTGTGTCTAAAAATTCTACATCAGCACAATTAAAAGCAATTAAAATAATCCAGTTGAGTTGAAATTGATATATATTTGTTTTGCCGATGGGAACATTTTTATTATCGAAAATAAAATTACATTTTTTATATACCCAATCACTACCTGACCCTTTTTTTCGCTTCGTTTCTGTCGCAAGAGTAGAAATTTTAGTAAAGAAATTAGTTAAAAAATGATTTTGACTTTGAATTGACCATCCAACTATCGTCTGAAAATCCGCCGGTGTAAGCGTCTGCGGCAACTTGGGCACGACTGTACTACAAGAGGCCTGCGTCATCCAATTCCATAAATCTCGTTGCATGTTAACATGAGATATAGTCTGTCTTTGTGGTAACAACTCATCAAGTATAAACATCAGATACCCCATCGATGGTTGATAAACCGCTTTCCTACTAATTTGTAGTCGTTCACCATTATTACGAATTAATTCACCTTTGATCGCTGTATATTCTTCTTGTAATTTTGTTTCTTTCACGACTGTTGCATTTATTTTTAATTTCTTAAAAACCTCTGGTTTTTTTAATGACTCAAATAATGTACTAACATCCATACCAGTTAAAAATGGAACCAATTCTGGATTATCTCCTTTAAGTTGATACATTTTAGCGCCTTTTGGTAAACCCGCACCGCCACGCTGTATTCTACGAGATCCACCTCCAACTTCATCGCCGGATGCACCTTTAAATTCATCGCCGGATGCACTATCCAATAGTAAATTATCATAACTCTCTTCCTTTTGCTCGGCCGGTGAATCTGGAATGGTAACAATTACAATATGTTTACCATCTGTAGTTGGAATATAAATTTCTGATAATATTTCCGATACTTCGTCTGCTTCACTTCTTGGGGTTTCGATCTGTTCTAGTTTATCAGGTTCTTTTTGATTTATAAATGCTTGAATAGGGGGAGATTTACTGGCACCAGCATCGCCATTCGCAGCAGCCACAGCCTCTGCCTTAGCCACAGCCTCTGCCTTAGCCACAGCATCTGCCTTAGCCACAGCCTCTGCCTTACCCGCAGCAGCTGCCTTAGCCACAGCCTCTGCCTTACCCGCAGCAGCCTTTACTTGCTCGTATATGCTCAATATGTCACTAACATTCGTCTCGAAAATTAACAATTCTTCACGTTTATTACTAATATTTTCATCTAATTCAGTAGTACTAATTCTATTTTCAATCTGTTCCTGTTTTAAAAGTTCTAGATTATCTATAATACGTTTTAATTGTACCAATATACCTTTGCAATATTCGGGTGTTGTAGGGGTTATCTGTTTGAAAGCATTAATTATTTGGTCTGACGTAGAGCGACTGTCATCAATAATAACTTTAATTTTTTGTAACTGTTCTAATTTATATTTTATTTTTTGTCCTTCTTTATCAAAACTTGTATTTTTTTCATCGATAGCCTTTTTTATAATTTCTTCTTGGATTTTACGTTTCAGTCCGTCTTCTTGTTCATTCAAACTACGAATCATTGCAGTCATTGAACCCATTAATGCATTTTCTTGTTTATCTAAACTATCAATTTCACTTGTATCGAAGTTATGGTCAAGAACGTCAGTGATTGCGCTGATTTCGACCGCATCATTATCAACTAGCGCTTGTAGTTTATCGATTTTGTCGTCAATTTGGTTTGTTAACTCACCTTTTTTTTGATCACGAGCCCTATTTATATCATCAAGTTCAATCTTACGTTCATTAAGAAAAACTGTTGTATCTTTCTCAATACTATCGAATTTTTCTTGTACACTATCCTTGATTTTTTTTTCTAGACTATCCGGTATTTTTTTTATGCGTTTCAATATTTCATTTATAAGATCCCTTTGACTATTAAACAATTCATTATAATTAATTCTATTTTTTTGATTTATTTGATCTTTTAGTTGTTCTAATGAAACAATATTGCCTCTTAGTTGTATTTTTGCAGAAGCCAATGCTTCAGCAGCCTCTCGTTTTAATCTTAGTTGTTCCTCCGCCAGTCTAGCCTGTTCAGCTTGTTTCTTTTTTTCGAATGCTTCAACCGCGAACCTTTGAGTATTTATTTTTCCAAGCAGCTCTTCGAGAAATATATTATTTTCATTTATACTAGTGTAAGCAGTATTGTAGTCCAATATAAATTTGTCGATTTCACTTTCAAATTCATTTACCTTCTTAAGACGTTTAATTTCTTCATCTAGTGTACTATTTTTATTACTCAACCTATTATACAATTCATTTAATAATTCAACCGTTTTTTTTAAACTTTCAAAATCAACAGTATTTATTGTTTCATGTATTTTCGATAATGGATCTAATTCTCTATTAAATACATCCCGATCAAATGTCGGGCCTAGGTGTATAATGTCCATCGACTATTTACTTATATTTATCAAGGATATAAATATAAGAATTTCATACGACCTAAATGAATACTTATCGTGATCAATACGTTAGGAGGGGAGTAATAATGATTTTATTTCTTTTATAAATTCAGTACCTTTATTAATCTGCGTTGGAAACTCTTCATCTGGCATAGTTAATTTATGTTTAATCGGAACTATTTTAATTGTCGCATTGTCCAGTTTGATTTTTATCTTGGCGCGAATACATATTATAATTTGTTGTTCAATTTCGGGTATATTATTTTCCACAAATATTTTACACAATTCTTCACATTTTTTAAACGTTTTATCTATTTCTGTTATGCTACTATGATATTCTTGCAAAAGACTTTCACATGAAGTGTTTATTAACTTAAATTGAGTTAATATAGATTCTCGTTTTGAAATGTCATGAGATTCATCAGGTATAAGATCTGTAGTATATTTTATAAGCTTTTTGACTTCATCTAACTTTCTACTTTTAAGCAAAATCAAATTCTTTGATTGTTGTTTGCATTCATCAATATTTTTCATTTGTTTTTGAATTTGATCATTTACATTATCTTTTATTGATTCATCATCACAAAGATCTATTTTAGGCCCCATGGCAGTTGCTTTGGTTTTAGTATCATTGAACATTTTATCTTGTGCTATGATTTTCTCTTCCATATTATTTGTGATTAACGTAGCCACCGAGTTAATCAGTGGTTCAATTACAGTTTGTACCGTCCTTTTTAAATTCGCAGTAGGAGGAGATCCATATAAAACAAAATCTGGTACTGGTTCTAGTCTTTCGAAATTTGGATTTTCATTCATGATAGGTGTAAACAAATCAACAGCGTCAGTTAGTGATTTTTTGAGTTTTTCTAAAAATTCATTATTTTCAGCAGCGGCTTTTGCCTCTGCCGCAGCTTTTGCTTCAGCAGCAGCATTGGCTTCAGCAGCGGCCTTGGCTTCAGCAGCTTCTACTTCCTGTAACTTATACAAAATGGCTTGATTTTCCCCAGAAACAATACTGTATTGACTTGTAATCTTTTCTAGAACATCACGCATTGGGCTCAATCGGGTATTCTCGACACCAGGAAGATCAACTGCAGATTCAATCCATTTTGTAACTTTATCTTTATAACCGTTTGCTTCATCTTTCAAATCAGACTCCGTTTCTGCCGAATCAATGAGAGGATTAACAGCATTAACAAGATTAGTAGCAGCAGTCATTACTGCTTCTTTGTTTTTGTTAACCTTATTAAACAATTCCTGTGATTGTTGTATTTTTAATTTCAGATCATCTAGATTTTTTTTCATTTCTATAACCGGCCTCTGAGCAGCATCAGTGGCATCATGAGCAGCAGTAACATCTAAATCTTTAACCGCTAAATCAAATTTCTCTTTTTGTTCTTGATACAGCCTCATTTGTTCTTCAGCATTTTTTTCGTTAGAATGAGCACTTTCAATAAGTATCATAAGTAGCTGAAACTCAGTTGCATTAGTAAGAACAGCTACAGCGGAATCAAAAGCTTCATTCAAAGAATCCATGTTATTCTTAGCAGAAGCCTTCGCAGCAGCAGCGGAAGGAGGAGGAGGGGGGGGATGAGGGGGAGCAGCAGCAGCAGAAGCAGCAGAAGCAGCAGCAGCAGAAGCAGCAGCAGCAGCAGCCTTCTCTTGACTCGCAGAAATATTTATTTGAGATGGAGGAGCGAAAGGAGGTGGTGGCGGAGTAACATGTTGAGCAACTGGAAAACCCGGAATTTCATCACTTGCTTTAGTTTTTGGTATACCACTATCCGGTTTAGGGTCATATTTCATCTGTGGAGCAGCAAATGGTGCTGGAGGAACATGACGAACAACAGAAGGAACAGAACTATATTCTATTGGATTCTTTTTATCAGAATCCGGTTTAGGGTCATATTTCATCTGTGGAGCAGCAAATGGTGCCGGAGGAACATGACGAACAACAGAAGGAACAGAACTATATTCTATTGGATTCTTTTTATCAGCATCAGGTTTAGGGTCATATTTCATCTGTGGAGCAGCAAATGGTGCCGGAGGAACATGACGAACAACAGAAGGAACAGAACTATATTCTATTGGATTCTTTTTATCAACATCAGGTTTAGGGTCATATTTCATCTGTGGAGCAGCAAATGGAGGAGGTGGTGGAGGAACATGACGAGCAACCTGAATAACTGGTTCAACCCCTTCTTTCAATTTAGTAGCATCAGCATCAGGTTTAGGATCATATTTCATCTGTGGAGCAGCAAATGGAGGAGGTGGTGGAGGAACATGATGAGCAACCTGAATAACTGGTTCAACCCCTTCTTTCAAGTTAGAAGCATTTAACTCAGCAGCAACAGCTGATGTAGCAACTGATGTATCAGCTGTATTAGTAGCATCACCATCAGGTTTAGGGTCATATTTCATCTGTGGAGCAGCAAATGGAGGAGGTGGTGGAGGAACATGACGAGCAACCTGAATAACTGGTTCAACCCCTTCTTTCAAGTTAGAAGCATTTAACTCAGCAGCAACAGCTGATGTAGCAACTGATGTATCAGCTGTATTAGTAGCATCACCATCAGGTTTAGGGTCATA
>Ga0214921_10000276_pt1 | contig 100899 bp, 90 predicted proteins | sample LL1505_MetaG_FD_177992 | JGI IMG/M metagenome (GOLD analysis project Ga0214921, IMG submission 177992) | Freshwater microbial communities from Lake Lanier, Atlanta, Georgia, United States - LL-1505 | ecosystem: Environmental > Aquatic > Freshwater > Lake | place: USA: Georgia | collected... | reverse complement strand
CTTTTTATCTTCCTTTTTTTCTTCGGCTTTTTGTTTCTCTTTTTCTTCTTTTTTTTCTTCGGCTATAATATCCTTTTTATCATCCTTTTTATCATCCTTTTTATCATCCTTTTTATCATCCTTTTTTTCATCCTTTTTATCATCCTTTTTATCATCCTTTTTATCATCCTTTTTATCATCCTTTTTATCATCCTTTTTATCATCCTTTTTATCATCCTTTTTATCATCCTTTTTATTTTCTTTGTCTTCCAATTTAGCTTCTTTATCAGTACCACCTCTGTATTTTTTTAAACTTTTATTATGAAGATTAAGTGGTTTTCTTTTTCTAAATGTTTTTGAATTTGCATTTGTAACTGTTTTAAATTTTTTGGCACTTTGTTTTTTCTTATTTCGGATTTTATTTAATTTTCCTTTAGTTAATTTCATTCTTATATTCTTATATTATTAAATGATAATTTTTATTTTTATTTATATTCTATTCTTATATTAATGAATATATCCCCACAAAACATATCTGGTACATGTAAAGAAAAATGTAACTTTTCATTCAATTATGCTAATAATTCGTATACAGCAACAAATTATGGTCAATATATAATGCTTAGTAATTCAGATTTGTCAGCAACGCCAGTAGTGTTTAATAACAATAAATACATTCAATCTGCTTTTCGTTTAATAAATTCTTCTATGCAAAAATATAATGGTAAGAATGCTGATGCGGAATTAGTAATTTATCATTATTCATCAACAACAGGTGCATATTTAGGTGTAATTATACCTTTATCTACGAATGGAATATCTGGCACAGCTTCAAATAATATATCTCAAATAATAAACGCAGTTTCAACAGGTGCACCATCACAAGGTGGAAGCACATCTCAAGGTATACCCGAAATAAACTTGAATGATTTTATTCCTATGAAAGAATTTTACAATTATAATACGAATGGTTCAGACATAGTTGCGTTTGGAATAAAGAATGCTATTTATATTTCACAAAATGATTTAACGACATTACAAAAAATAACAAAACCAACTACTGAACAAATTCCAACCGGACCTCTTTTATATGTAAACTCAAAAGGACCATCTAGAGGAAACTCTGCAGATAGTAGCGATATATACATAGATTGTCAACCTACTGATTCTTCGGAAGAAGAAACAACTAGTATTTCTATTAAAAAACCACAAGTCAATTTTGATATAGGTAATTTTTTCAATAGTCCGATATTCATTTTCATGTTGTTGCCATTCATATTTGTAATAATTATTATGTTAATACATAAATTTTTAACTTATTTAAGTGGTGGTGAAACAATTGATATGCACTCAGCTATAGCAAAAGGATTAAAGCCTTTTAAAAAATGATTTATTTACTAAAATCATAAATAAATCATAAATAAATCATAAAATAATAAATTTTGATTATATTATTATTTTATTTTACTAAACAACGCCAGTGTAATCTACGTCAGCCGCATCATGTATATCGTCTAATATTGGAGAAAAATTGGTTGGCGAAGAGTCAATAGGTGTTTTAATCGGTGCCATTTTTTTTACAACTTCTTGTTCTAAAGTATATGGAAATTGGTTTGCTGAATTTAATTCATTCATATTGTCGTCGTCAATTATATTTCCAGTCGGAACAATACTTGGTCCTGGAAAGTTCATTTCTGGTTTAACATTTGAATCTGTCATTAAATTATAAACAAAAGTCAAGACTATGATTATAAATAATATTGATAAACCAAGTTGTATTAATTTTGAAGAATCCATAATATATATATCATAATAATAGATTTTATTCTGATTGGCTTTAATTTTTGATAAATAATTTCATAATAGTTTTAACAAATGTATATAAAAACTGATTACTAAATAATAGTAACAATATTTTAAACAATTAAAGAATATGCAAACAGAAATATCAAAAACGCTAAACACTTATCTTGGACAAAAAGGTTATACCATTTTAAAAAAAGAATTATCGTTGGAACAACAAAATAATATAAGAACTGAATTGACCGCTAAACCATATACACCTGGTAGTCCTTGTATGGGAAATCAAACCCATACTTTTCCTGTATATCGTGAATCAAATAATAAATTTTATATTCCACGTTATTATGGTGAGACGCATTTTGGTGCACCGAAAGAATCTAAAATTTCAGAAGGTAATGATATAGATATTAAATTCGCTGGTGAGTTAAGAGATAATCAAAAACCTGTGGTAAAAACATTCTTGGAACATATTCAAAAAAATGGTAACACTGGTGGCGGACTACTTGAGCTTCCATGTGCTATGGGCAAGACTGTATTAGGACTGCATATATGCTCACAATTGAAAAAGAAAACACTCATAATTGTTCATAAAGAATTTTTGATGAATCAGTGGATTGAGAGAATTCAACAATTTCTTCCTTCTGCGCGTGTGGGTAAAATACAAGGGCAAATCGTAGATATTGAAAACAAAGATATTGTTATTGGAATGTTGCAATCACTTTCTATGAAAGATTATCATGAGGATACGTTCAAAAGCTTCGGACTAACTATTATTGACGAAGTGCATCATATTTCAAGTGAAGTGTTTTCTTGTGCACTCTTTAAATTAGTTACTAAATATACTTTAGGATTATCGGCTACGATGAATCGTAAAGATGGAACTACCAAAGTATTCAAAATGTTTTTAGGTGAAGTTGTATTTAAAGGTGGACGTGATGAACAACACGCGGTTGTTGTTAGAGCGATTGAATATACTAGTAATGATGAAGATTTCAAACGCGTTGCCACCGATTTCCGTGGAAATGTTCAATATAGTACGATGATTTCCAAACTATGTACATTTAACCCTAGAAGCGAATTCATATTACGTGTAATTTCAGATATGTTGAAAGAAAACCCTGCACAGCAGATTATGATTCTTGCTCATAATCGGAATCTGTTAACCTATTTTCATGATGCAATCCAATCAAGAAATATTGCTTCGGTCGGATACTATGTGGGTGGGATGAAAGAACATGCACTCAAAGAAAGTGAATCTAAAAAAGTAGTCGTAGCTAGTTATGCGATGGCAGCAGAGGGTCTGGATATAAAAACCCTTACCACACTCATCATGGCAACACCAAAAACAGATATTGAACAATCCGTCGGTAGAATATTAAGGGAGAGACACGGAAGTCCTATCGTAGTTGATATAATAGACGAACACGACCCTTTCAAAAATCAGTGGAATAAAAGAAAAATATTTTATAAAAAACAAAACTATAAAATAATTCAGACTAATAATTTTGAATACGACCCAGACGTGCGGTTTTGGAATCATATTTCTCTAAAAAAAGGAAAAGAGAAAGAAAAACCATGTGCCAAATCAGATGAAGCCCTACTTGATACTTGTTTTATTAAATTAGCTAAGAAGTAAATCTTCAATCTTCAATTTATAGGCAATTTTAAATACAAATACATTTAAAGAGACTTATAGTTATTATTTATAGTAAATGCAACCACTCCAATTCAATTCAGAATATTATTATTTTTTAATTTTATCAATTATATCATCAAAAATTTTTGATATATTTTATTTAACATGGAGTGTGTTATTTCATCTCATTTTATGGGAAACAGAAAAAATATCAAATTCTGACACAAATACAAAGGCATTTTGTAACAATTTATTAATGGAGATATCAAATACATATTATATATCAACAAATGGAAAAACGAGATTCAATAATTTGATTATTCCTATCGGTTTTGTTTTAGGTAAAGGAGGATATATTGCTCATATCGAACATAATGTACAGACAAATAATAATAATTGGTCAGGAATCTTTGATATTTTTGTCACTATACATATCTATGGTTGGTGGTCAACAAAAATATTATATAAATCAAATATTTTACCCATTCAAACAAAGGGAAAATATAATATGATAATGGGTTGTGCGCGAAATGAACGAATAGTAAAATTGAATATACCTGATAATCATTTTCACAAAAATTCAATTAAATGCGCAGAACTTATATCAAAATCGTTGCCGTTGACACTGAATAATACAGGCGTCTACTTATTATATGGAAAGTCAGGAACTGGCAAAACAAAAACTGGTTTGTATTTGGTAAATTTTCTAAATAAAAATGCAGAAATACATAGTTATATTAATTATGAGACAGATTCATTTATGGAAGATTTTCATATATCACATTATCAATCCAAAGTAAAAGACGTTGGTTATTATATTCTTATAGTAGATGAAGTAGATGAAATGTTAAATAAATTATATAAACAGTCCGAAAAATGTAATGCAATAAACGGAATAAACGGAATTAATGGAATTAATGGAATAAACGAAAACAACGGAGAAAAATATTTAAAACAAAGATGGAATAACTTTATGGATTATATACATTATATGAACAACGTAGTTATCATTTTAACTACAAATAAACCAAAATCCTATTTTGATGAAATAGACGAATCGTTGTTCCGAGAATATAGAATTACAGGTGTTTATGAATTTACTGATGATGATGTTTTACGCTTATGAATATTTTATTTAATTTAATTTTATTTAATTTAATTTAAGGACAAGCACCTAAGAAGTAAAAAAATTATCAACTATTTTATTTATAAATTGTGTTTTTTTGTTATTGTAAATACCATTAACAACATTTTTAAATATAGGTTTTAGTTCATCTTTATTAGTAGTTGGATATAATCCTAATAAATATTCATAATATATTTCATTTAAATTTTGTAGAATAATATTAATTACGCAAGTTTCAACCTCAACTGGCTTTTTGGGATCGCATATATAACCATCCGTTAATGGAAGAATAACACTCAAATAACCTGCAACTTTTGATATATAAAATGAGTTTTCCGCTTCTTTGCCAGAAAAATAATAGGACAATAAATGGTAACATATTTCATCAAACAATCCTTCCATTTTTAAATAATTAAACGACAAACCAGAATCTGTGGATGATGGAATCGTTTTTTCAATATTTTCTCTATAAATTTTTTGTAGCCCAGGTTCAAAAATATCAAAACCATAACCGATGTCTATAATTGGATAATATCTATATGTTCCTCCTTCAACTGATGGATTTATAGTCAATACAATCTTTACATTATCACCTTTATCTATTTGCAAAGAATCAAATAACTGTTTATTTTCATCATTAATCATTATTTTAAATTGTTTCGCATCATCTATATTTATCAACTGTTTTGGAATTCTATCTGATGTGTCTAATGTATTTTTAAACGTATTTATTAATAATAAATTTATATCTGTATCAGATAATAACCATATAACTAAACTACTTATTTGAAATGCTAATTCTTTTTGTTGTTGAGCGTTTAAAGATGAATTCCCAGCATCGTCAATATATGGCAGAATGATAAAATCTAAATCTTGTATTTGTTTAATTTGTTCTGTATAAATTTGAATAGACGCACTTCCTTTTAATAATAAAATACATAACTTACTTTTCTCAAGAATATTACTAATAAAAGCCATTACTATACCAATCATACATGTTTCTCTTGTTATATTTTGCGTAATTTCTTGAAACTGTTTTTCTATTCCTGAATAGTTTTTTATAATTTTTAATAATTGTGTGCATGAATTACTAGTAATGCCCGATTCAGGGGGAATTTCGTCTCGTATCATTTGTTTGACATAATCTTTTATGTTTAATAATTCGCTCATAATGTTAATGTCAACGCTACCTGGCAAATCCAAGTAATTTTTTATGATTGGTCTCCAGTAATCTAGTATTATACGTGAAATTGTAGCTTTTTGTTTTTTTAGTTCTTGTTTTTTAATAGATGCTTCTTTTAAAGATTTTTCTTTAACTACTTCTTGTTGAACTGTTGTGGTATCTGGTAAAACGGATTCTTGTTTTTTTACAGGTTTTACAACCGCTTGTTGTTTTAAAGGTTGTGGTTGTGGTTGTGGTTTTGTTTTTTCTAGTTTTTCTTTTATGGGTTTTTGTTGTAATTTTTTTTGTTGTGCTTTTAATATTCTTGCTTCATCTTCTTCTCTTATAAGTTGTTCTGCCATTTCTTCTGCTGTTTGTGTTGCTGTAGTCATTTGCTGTAGTTTATTTTTTTCATATTCGGGTTTAATGGATTCGGGGTTTATACCAAATAATGATAATGTGCCTTTAATTTTAAGTTTTGTTTCTAAATTTGCATTTGGTTCAAATAGTATTTTTCCAATCAAATTAATCATAGTATTCAAATATAATAAAAAGTGATTTTTTGCTTCTGTTTTATTTAATTCATATGCTTTATTAAGGTTTTTTTCTTTTTTGTTTAATGTTTCTAATATATTTTCAAATTCTTTTTTTTGTACTTTAAATTTTAATAATTTTGACTGAATTGATGTTTTACTTTCTTCAAGTTCATGTACTTTTGCATTCAATTCTTTTAACTTATTTTCTAATTTTATTTTTGTTTCCTCTTCTGTATTTGGATTATTTATTTTATTTTCAAATAGGGTTATAGCTGATAATGTTTTATCTATATCTTGTAATAATTTGTTTAACATTTCTTTCAATCCAGGAATAGCTATATTACTTGTAGCATTATTTCTTTCAATTGCAGATTGAACTTCTTTTAATTGTTCGTCTAAATCTTTTTTGTTTTTTGAAAAATTGACTTCATTCTCTGTAAAAATTTCATTATAGTTAACAAACGTTTTTATTAATTCCGTTTCAGTTGATTCCTGTTTCATTTCAGGTTGCGTTTTAAATCCAAAATTTAGAACTTTTTCTATTTTTGTTAATAATTTCTCTTGTTCTTCTGCATTCATTTCATTTATAAGTTCAACGTCTCGTTCTACTAATTCAAACATTTCGTCTTTTTTAATAGAAAACTTTTGTTCTAATTCAGAGAGGGTCTCCAACGAATTTTTTAAAAATTCTCTCCATGTTTTTATATTTTCTTCGCGTTCTTCACTAGGGGGTGTCTCTAATGCAGATTTTATATTAAATTCATGCATTAAAATGTCTTGTTTTATTTGATCAATTCCTCGTTTTAATTTTTCACATATATACAATCCGCTATTTATTTCTTCAATTGTCCCACCTTTTTGTTTTTTTATTTTATTTATTTTTTTTGTTATTCCTCTTTTTATTGTTCTTCTTCTTGTACTTCTTTTATTACTGTTTTTTTTTGTTTTGTTCTTTGAATAGTTTTTTGTTTTTATTTTTTTACTGCGTTTTACATTTTTTTTATGTTTGTTATATTTATTATTTTTCATAGTTTTTTTCATTCTCTTAAATTATAGTAACAGAATAAAAATAATATTTTAATAAGGAAACATTATTTTTTCCATTTTTGGATATCCATTCTCTATCATATCTTTTGGCGTTGGACCAAATGATACAAAATAATGTTTATAATTTTTAATAACCTCTTCAACCTTTTTATCTTTTGCTTTTGGATATAAATTTTCTTCATATGCATCTTGTGACATATTGCTTGATAAAACAGCAATTATTGTTGGGTCTGCGTCAAATCCATCAAATTGTGCTTTAAATTTGTCTGTTCCACGTTTATTCAATTTAACTGATTTATGTTCTCCATCCATATATATTACAACTACTTTCTTACCGCTAGCTAAATCGCCCCACCAATTCTCAAGTGGTTTATTTTTACCCCATACAGATTCAGGGTCACTCCACATAGCTAAAACACGTTTAGAAACACGTTTGGTTTTATTATGTTTATTTTTTTTAACGGATCTTATTTTTTTTGGCATATTTATATAATATATAATATAAATAATAATAACATTTTTTTTATTTTATTTGTTTTTATTATTTGTTTTTTCAGCAGTTTTATTTTACTTTTGCAAAAAGTGATTGTAATTGTCTTGACAATGATTAGTTAGTTGATAAGGAACGGGATTCGCTAGTGCAGATAAACTAGGAGATAAATCTCCACCTGTTGAATAAGAAGGAGTGTAAGGAACATTACTCATGTATTGAGAGTATCCCCCACGTTGTCTACGTGTTCCACGACGATGTTTACGACTCGTATTTTTTTTTGATTTTTTATGTCCATGACGTCTCTTACTCTTTCCAAATCTACGTCTAAGACTTCCTAAAGTCATTTTTCTACCTTTCATCTTCTTATACTTATTAACAATATTTTTTATTTTTTTACGAAGTGTTTGAATTCGGTGTTTATAATTGCTATTACTAGACCCACCCTTTAACGCACTTGCACCAACAGCTGTAACATTATTTGAAAAAGCAGAAGGAGTTATTCCCCATTCACGATTAGTTTCATTTGAACCAAATGTTCGCGGGTCGTTTGAATTAGTAACATTCACATAATTTGGGTCAATATTTGCGAGTGGCGTTTGAACATTCTTGAAAGAGAATGGTGATAAAGATGATTTCATGCTCATAGATGCCATATTAATATAAGGATAGATTATTTTATTTTCTTTTGTTATTTTTTCTTTTGGATTTTCTTTTGGATTTTCTTTTGGTGTTTCTTTTTGTGTTTCTTCTTTTATTTTGTTTATTTTTTAAAGTGTTTTTAGATTTTCCACCAGAAACATGTTGCATTATTTCGTTAGAAATATCTTTAGTTGCCAACGCTTCTTTTACTTTATTATCTATTAATTGTCTAGGTTCATCTCTTTGCAGCGGCATTACTCCCATTCTGAAATTTGATGTCCGTTTTCGTTCAATGTCTGTGAATAAATCCCATACATAAACATTACCATCATCCAAAAATAATAATCTTTCATTGTCGGGACTAAATTTAACTGAGTGAACAACTCTATCGTGTCTATAATATATAATTTCATTCCCATCATCTGAATTAAAAACACGTATAAAATGATTATTATATGTTGAACAAGCAATTTTTGTACCATCTGGACTGAAACAAACATTGAAAAATGTATAAGGATATCCAAAAACGTTACCTATATCTAAATCAATCGTCAATAAACAAGCCCATGTTTCAGTTGACCAAATTCTAACCTTATTATCTTGAGAACTAGTAACTATTTTTGTTCCATTTGTATCAAAAATCACATCTTTAAGTTCATTTCCGATATGTTCTAATGAAATTCTATGTAATAACTGTATAGAGTCTAAATCCCAACAGCATAAGTATCCCAAATCATTTTCATCAATCTCCCCTGTAATTATACGGTTTTTATTCAAATCCATACACGTAACATACATATGTTCAGGACCAACTTCATCAAATAAATGAAAAATATTGTCATCTTCATCTCCATTTTCAGGAATTGTTTGTAAATAGTTCCAAATAATTATTTCTCCACCATCTTCATCTAATATATCAAGTAAAATAACAATTTTATTTCCATCATCACTTATTTTCGCATCTAATATTTCATCACCACAAAATAGAGTTTTTAAACGCTCACCAGTTGATGAATCCCATACTTTTAATTGTGCATTATAAGAGCCAGAAACAATTCTACTTCCATCTGCATTATAGTTAACTACCAATAATTCATTATCATCTTCTGGGTCATCACCATGAACCAAAGGTGAAGGTGCTATACAAGGAATTGGGTCATGTATAGTATTCTCATGACGTTTCCAATCTTGAATACAAATTTCTCCGTTATTATTTCCTATTAGTATTCTATTTCCATCTGGACTCCAAGATGCCGACCTAGCAAAAACAAAATGGTCTGGGTCATGTGATATAATTTTTCTAATTGTTCTGAGTGCAGGCATTCTATTATTAATAGTTGAATATAATATATAAATAGATTAATTTATTTTTGTTCATAATAAGATAGCTCTCTTTTTGTTACAATTTTATCACCTTTTTGCGCAAGCTTGATTGGTGTCCATTTTTTGAATTTATTATTCCAAATGCAAACCATATTATAACTTTTATTGAGAAAAACAAATTTATCGGGTCTATCATCTTCAAATTCTTCTTCATCATCACTCTCTTCTAATGCATCTAGATTTGCGTTCTCTTTTATATTTCTAAATAGTCTATTCATCATTACACTGGTTTTATAATCAGGTATTAAAGCAACATCAAATATATTATCGGAGTTATTATTATCATAATAATGTAAATGATAAATATCATTCTGAATATCGGGTTTAATTTTGAAAACTTGTTCTCTCTTTGTTTCAATTCTAGGACCCAAATTAGAGTAAGAATTTCCTCCAGAAGTGTTTTGTTTAGTATATATTAGGTTATATATTCCAGAACCTTGTCCTGCATTTCTGAATTGAATATATTTTATTTTATAAGGCAATAACTCAATTGAACCAACAACAGTTTGAAATAAATTGTTAATAATAGGAAGTCCGAATATAACAGATTGTTCATAATAATATGCTTGTTTTAGTTCGCTTGAGTAAATAATCCGAAATAAATCCAACTTGTCCACAAAGGAAAAGAGAGAAATATCCTTACCTTTATAATAATAAATGTCTTCTGTGCAAAAGAAGCGAATGTTTTTATATTTTATTACAGTGCCGTAAAATATAGTTCCGTATGATAACTGGTCAATAAAGCAAGTATTAATAATTTCCATTCTACATATTTGTTTTTTATCACTGATTTCCAAAAGAACACAAACATTCTGTTTTCCAAAAGTAGTAAACCAAGTAAAATATTTACGTCCTTCAGGAATAGCTAATACAAAATCGGAATTATAAACTTTCTTATGCACGTTTGTTTCATAAGAAAGTTCTATATTTGGAAAACTTTTAAGTAAGTCGTTCTGTTCTCTTTCAGATAATTGCATTTCTATAATCAATATAAAATATTAGAATATAGCTTTATATCTGTTTAACAAAATAGAAAATAGAAAATAGAAAATAGAAATAAAAATATTATAGTAATATATGGATAAAATTCATAATAATCATAATAATCATAATAATCATAATAATCATAATAATCATAAACAAAATAACAATATAAACTTTATTTCATTCCTATCTTGTGTATTTTCAAGGTTGGCATATGTTACAATGCCTAATTTTTTCCAAACTTATATTCGTATAATGAGAGAAATCCCGGAAAAAATATTTAATAAAATAGGTGATTTAAACAATAATGAGTTATCTCATATTTTTGATGATAATTATTTATTTAATGGTTTAAAACCACACGAATACGATTTTTTACATTTAAAATTACCGCAAAAAATAAATAAACTCATGAAAAGTAACGTGACACAAACAAATAATATATTTTCAAATCAACTTAAAGAACCTTCAGTAAAAGTGATAGAAATAGTTGACTCCAATAGTGTGAAAGTTTTTGTAATAGCTGATAAAAGATTGAATTCTATTTTTGTTATATTTAGAGGCACAGAAAGTTATAAAGCAATCACCAGTTGGGCAAATTTAATAAGAGACATTCCTAACTATCCGTGTAAATCTAATAATCCAAAAGTTGGATTCCTCAGTGGAATATTAAAACTAGAAGTAGAAATTATACACACATTATATTATTCTATTTGTCATTTATCAAATAATTTTTTGGATATGGATATGGATAAACGAAAAAAACAAAAAATATTTACAACAGGTCATTCACTTGGTGGTGGACTAGCAACAATCTTTTCTTATTTATGGTTAGGATTAAAATATGAAAACGCCGACAACATTTCCAATCATATATGTGATAAAATAGTATGTGTTTCATTAGCTAGTCCCAAAGTATTGAATGAATACTTAGTTAATAATGATTTTTATCATTTAATCAAAGAAGATAAGATTTTATATAGAAGACTTGTAACAAATGGTGATATTATAACTTTACAACCTTTTTATATGAGACATCCAATAAATGAAAATAATAGTGTTTATTGTTCTTCTATTAATGTACCGAATAAAAAAAAAATAAATTATAATAAAAAACTTATTTGCAATAATGAAAAAGATGAAAAATCATTCAACAAACATTCTTTGTTACCTCATGGAAATTATATGTATATAGATTTTTACGGTGTATTAGATGTAAAGACAGAGAGAGAGATATTTCAAAGTGAATACAAAGATTCCATTGCACAACTATTTATTGCTTATACCTCCAAAAATAATAAAACTGAAGAAAATGTTTATAAATTAGCATTTTTTTATATGAATGACGTTCGTTATGGATTAAGTCGGAATGATTATATTCCACATCGTTCTACCTATATTTTTCAGATTGATAAAAAAGAAGATAAATATATGAATAAACATTTGTTTGATTATATGATTGAAAATATGATAAGTTATAAAGATTATTTGATTCAACGAACAGATTTTTTAAAATTAGGCATAAAAGAACAATATATAAGCCATGGGAGACCTATATTAAATATTAAAAAACGTTTAACTCGTAGAATGAAACCTAAAAGTTTTTTATGCGCAACTATTAAAAATATTAAAAAAATAGTAAAAACTAGGAAAAATAAATCCTAAAAAGTTAAATAAAATATAAATATTATATATAAATGAAATCTAGGAAAATAACTAGGCGAACTAAAACTAGAAAGAATAAAAGAAGTAGAATTAGACGAACAAAAGGAGGACAAGGAACATATATTCAGACATTTAAAAATGCAATGACTAATGCAGGATTAACATTCAAACCAATCCCTACATTCAATTCATGCCCTTATGATATTTTAACACCAACTCAACAACAAGAATTGAGTGCGTTTTTAGATGAATTTGGAAAAGACCAATATCCAAACAACGGAGACAAACAAAATCAACTTAAAACATATTATTATAGAAATTGCGATAAACTACTGGCAGCTATTAACAGATGGCAAACTCCGGGACAAAAAGAAATAATTATTAAAGAATATGGATTGGATAAACCGGGCAGATTTGGAAAACGTAAATTATATCGTTATTTATCAAGTTTGAAGTCAGTTGAAGAAGCAGTTGCTTATAATCAAAGAGAAATGAGGGGGTGGTAAATGAATCTACAGAGGACTATAAGAAAAATTATTACTCCCGAATGAGTCTAAAGTTGCAATATTCGTTGTTCCAGAATCCGTTTTTATTTTTGTCTTTAAAAAGTTTTTCAATTCATCCTTCATTGATGAAACATTTGGAACAAATTTTGGTTCAGGATTGTTATTGTTATTTACTTGTTTTGGTAATAAACTATCCATATAACTTGAAGAATTTTCTTTTGAAGAAATAGTTTTATAAATATCATCGTATTTTTGTGCTGGCGCGTTCACTAAATCTTTCACTTTGGGAACGGTTAGATTACTTTTAAAAAATACGATTAAATGGTGGACTAAAAATATTAATATGATAGAAATAACTGTAATTTGTAATGACCAAAATAACATATAATATATTTATATTACTTTAATATGGATAAAAACACATTAAGTTCTTTTTTTATTAAAATATTATCAAAATTTTCATTCATCAAAAAATAAAAATTAGTTGGTGTAAAATTTAAATATTTGTCTTTATTGTCTTTATTGTCCTTATTATCGTTTATTTTATTTTCGTTATTGTTTTCATAAACACCTTCTATGACAAATATTAAAAATGTGTTTTTTCCTATAGGTTCTTGTGAATAATAAAATCTATGATATGCAAAACTTATATTATCATAAGGTATTTGTGATAATACAATTTCTCGTTCAAAATAGCTATCATCCAATAATAATTCAAAATTTTCAAAAGAATGTGTAATTATTTCTTTATCAATCGGTTTCAATTTATACATTTTTTCATTTTCTATATTAAAAATTCCATCAGGCGATAATATTTCCGTATATTTTTCAGTTCTTCTAAAGTATTCATCTAATTTAATAAATTTTTTTGTTAAAACACTAGGTTTGTAATCATTCAAATATATTTTTGCAGGATTTTTTTTAATATGATTAATAATATGATTTTGACTCATAATAAATATTTATAGCATAAACTATTTAAACCTATTCACTTTTGATTTATTATAGTTATTAGATAATTGCATGTCTGTATCAGAAAACAAACAAAATATATCTGTTATAATTGTTGAAAAGGGTGGTTCTTTAAAATCTTTAACAATCAAGGATTATAAAGAAGAAGAATTATATAAAAAGTGTGGATTTAAAAAACCTGATGGGTTTACTAAGCAAACAGAGTGGGGAACTAAAATGAATGGAATTAAATATATTACATGTGTATATGCAAAGAGTGAAGGAAAAGCTAATACTGAAAATAAATATGATTTCCCACCACCAATTGATACTAAATTATTTTTTGGTAATTGTGTGATAGTTGCTGGTATTAAAAATCAAGATAATAAAGTAGAAACAACATCTTTATCAGTAGAACTATGGAATAAAATTTATGAAAAATTGTTTGGAGGATTTGAAGATTTGACAGCAACATGTGCGGAAGATGAGGAGGAAGAAGATGAATTGGATAATATTCCTTCGTCTAAAAAGACTAAAGATGGTTATTTAAAAGATGGATTTGTAGTTGACAGTGATAGTAGTGATAAAGAAGATGAATATGAGACAGATTACTCAGATGATGACGAAGAAGATGAGGAAGAAGATGAATCGGAAGAGCAAAATGCACAAGATGATTTGTTAGAGTTGGAAGATGTGGGTTCTGAATTGAGTGAAGAAGAATATGATTCTAGCAGTGAAGATGAACAAGATTGATTGTTTTGCCCATTTGTAAAAAATAAAATAAAAATTGATTAAGATATAAACATAAAAATTGTATATATCTTAATAAGAATGCGTAAGATTGAAAATCCTGAACTTTTTAGAAATAATATTCGTAATAAATTAAAAGAATTTGTAGATAGTGAAAAAAAAGCTATCAATCTAGAAAAAGGAATTTATAATTATGCATTGAAAGAAGCTACCGTTCGTAAAGTAGTAAAAAAATGGGATAATCCTTTTTATATTCAAATTTATTTGGACAGGCTACGTAGCATTTACATTAATTTAAAAAATCCAAAGTTAATAGAATTAGTAAATAATGGAACCGTTACTGTTAAGACGTTGGCGTTTATGACACATCAAGAAATGCAACCTGAAAAATGGGAACCACTTATTCAAGCAAAAATGAAGAAAGATAAATCAAAATATGATACACAACAAGAGGCGATGACAGATACATTCAAGTGTCGCAAATGTCATTCAAACAAATGTTCTTATTACCAGATGCAAACACGTTCAGCGGATGAACCGATGACTACATTCGTAACATGTTTAGAATGTGCTGCTAGATGGAAGTGTTAATAAATAAAGATAAGTAATTCGTAATGCAATAAAAAATTAGAATATTCCTTTTCTTTTCGTTTTATTTTTTATTTTTTGTTTTTTATTTTTTATTTTTTTAGGTTTACTTTTTGTTTTTTTCCTCTTTTTTGAACCACCGGTTTGGTCCCGGTCATCGGTTCGATTACGTTTATTTATGCGGTCTTCTTCACGTTCTCTCCAGGTTACAAAATTTTCTTCAGCTGTTCCTCTTGTAACAAGTGGAACAACTCTTGTTTCTGCTTGTTCAGCTTGTCTACTATTACCACGAGTGAATGTTGTAACGGGTGTAACAGAAACATGTCTGCGAACAGCAACAACCCGTGCATCAGTTTCCCTAGGTTCGCATAGTTGTAATAGATTAACGCCTCTTAATTCACGCAACGAACTAAGAGATTCAAATATATTTTGTGCCATTTCTCTATCGTTTTCATCATAACTGTCACGAGCTCCACATATTGGTATAACATAATCATCAATAAATTTAATTTCTTCGTTACGTGATAATCTTGAATTTATTAATCCTAATATATGATATGTCATTAATTTTTGATAAATTTTTGTGTAAACCGGATTTATTCCTGTACGTTCGTTACCATAATATATATAAATGCGGAGGTTTAATATATCAAGTGCTGACTTCTGTGTTTCATCTCTAAAATAAAGATTAGAATATCCGGTATCATAAATAACAGATGCTAGTTCGTACATTTCCTTCATACAAGCTAACATAAGGAGTGTTTTTTGCATTACGCTATCTCTAGTACTTCTAAGATTAAAAGGTTTTTCTAATTTTTGCAATATTGAATCTTGGTCAGCGATTGAATTAATAAAACGAATACACTCATTCTCTATTCTTGATTTTGTTTCTTGATTATCATTCAAACTGCTGTATCTTGCAATAGTTCTTATTAATTCTATAATTGATGTTATACTATGTTCACTCATATATTTTAAAAATATTTTAAAAAATAAATATGTTAATTAAATATATTTATTTTTTTTCTTTTTCAATCGTTACTTCTTTTGCAACATTTTTTATTATTTTATTGAAATTCTTATCATCTTCTTCCAGAGTTGAACCACCCGTTGCGTTAATAATAATATTATGGTATTCCATATGTTTTTTACTATCATAATCATCAGACTCAGGATATTCTTCTTTCCAATCATTCAGTTGTTTTAAATTTTTTGCTGCAATAAATTTAATAGCTGTTTTTAATTTCTTTTTCTCTTCGTTGTCTTTTTCCCAAGAATCCTGGTCTTTCACATATAGAATTTCTCTCTTTAAATCACTACAGTGGATAGGTCTTTTGAATACATCAAGCTCTTTAAGTCCTCTAATAAATATTTTAGAGATACCTTCTGTATAACCTATTCTACCGACCATGTCTAAATCACTCAATTTGACTTTCAATTGATCAATAAAATCCATAATATTGAGCGCATCTTTGCATTGTTCATTCAAAAAGAAATTAAGATTGAAATTATTTGTGTTATTTGTTGTATTTCCTATTTTTGGGATGGTTTCTTGTAAAAGTTTCATCATTTCTTGATTATGTTCAACCACTTTTATAAACATTTCTTTCAAACTAGGTTCGTCATCAGGTGGACTGATAGAAATAATTTCATTCTCTTGTGTTTTATTGTCTGTTATATTTTCTATTTTGCATATTTTTTTATGACGCCATAATCCACTTTTTTCTTTATATTCTTTACCACAACTACAGTTAAATTTATTTAAAAAATTGGAACTTTCCGAACTAAAAGGTTGAAAATTGGTTGATTTTATATGTTTAGATGTCAAAAGGTGTCGGTCATATTGACTTTTTCTACATGTGTTATAGTCACAATTTTTACAATAATAAAATTTCGGAACTTTTGGAACTTTTTTGGTTGACATTTGGTTGATATATTATCAACCGAAAAAGTTCCTAAATCCTTTTTTTAAAAATGTCAAAAAAATTATGGTAACAACAATTTTGCAAAATATTTTTATTTTCAAACCAAAATGCTGTCAATCCTAAAAAACAAGGGTTTTAAGCCCCAAAATCCCCCCAAATTCGAAAATTGGACATTTATTTTTGTCCATTTTTGAAATCTGCAATCACTTTTGACCCTCGAATTCTGGGAATATTCTTTAAGTAGTCTTTTTGGAAATATATATTATTTATCACAAACTTAAAGAACTTTTGATCGCCAAAATTATAAATATTTTAATAATGTTATTATATTATAAAAAAATGCATTATTTGTTAGAATCTATATTCGTTGGAATTTACACTTTATTGGTATATCTTTTAATTTACGCAATTCTTCCTTTTAAAAACATGCAAATTTTATTTTTCACAGTGGGATTTTTTAAACACTTATTCGGTTATTATTTACATTTACATAATTATTATTGTAATTATGGAGATGCTTGTAAAAGTGTATATTTAAACAGCGAATCAAAAAAAGCATATGAAAATTCAATCGAATATTTATTAATGGATTCACTTCTAGAAGGTGGATTATTTTTAATTATTAGTTTTTTTATTAATGAATCTACTCCGCACACTTTTTTCTTGATTGGATTTATATTACATATAATATTTGAAATATTAGGACTTCATACAAAATTTTGTAAAGAAAAATGTAATCGCAAAAAGAGATAATAGAGAGAAATATTTAAAATGCATAATTCTTTGAATGATATAGATAAATTTTAATTTATATTCTATATAAATCAGTTTTCGTTTTCGTTTTAATAAATTATTGTTATCTTCAAAACATTTTTTTATTATAGAATCTGGAAATTTCTTATCAATCTTACGCAAAAACATTGTATATTTATTTTTTTTCAAAAAATCATCTATAAATTTAATATCCTTTTTATCACCTTCTTTAAAAACATGAGGACTTGTCGCACTACTCATTCTAGACCAGTCTGCTGCATGTGTAACTTCGTTCTTAACTGTATTATTTAATTGATTAGCACTATATAAGATGATCGCAAATATACTTTCATTGGCAACATCACCTTTGCATATTAAATTATATATATGAGTGTTTAATTTAGAATAATTCATACATCGTATTGCATCTTCTCTCTTTATAACGAACCAAGGATCATTTGCCAAATGAAAATCTTCTTTTAATAGTTTTAAGTTAGCTCTATTACAAAAATTAACATTCCACCAAGCCTTACGCCAACTCATTATAGTTTTAAAATAATTTTCAAAAAATAATTCACGAAATTTTAAAGGTGATATGATAGGCACGCATGAATCTGTTAAAAAACATAGCCACATATTTTGTTGGTCATGCGTTAACACAAAATTCATGAGTGTTAAGTAAGCAGGAACTACATGCATATAATTCGTTTCAACTACGCATTTTGGATGGATTGCATGTTTTTTTATCCACTCAGATTGAATTTCATTATAGTTTTTGTAATGAAAATACACATTTATAATATCTTTATTAGGTTCAATCCATTCTATCCAAATGTCTTCTTTATTTAAAATATGTGAATAACTAATAATAAAACAGAGCGCAACTTTCATATAAATAAAAATATAGATTGGGTTTATATTTTTATTTCCGTCTAATATAATTATATAATTATACATTCTACTATGCTATTTCAAAATATAGTGTGCGTCAATATAAAGTGCTAATAACATAGGAAATTGCCATGTGCTAAAGATACGTTTTTTATCACCATCGTTAAACACAATAGCATGCACAAATATATAAAAACTTAAAATTAGCGTAATAAATAAAGAAAAATTAAACATTTTGGTAAATAAATCGGTTTTCATATTTTTTATTTTATTATATATTTTATAAATATAAATATATTATTTAAAAATAATAACAAATGATATAGAATGAATAATATATTTAATATATTGTGGCATATAATGTGGTGTTCATATTTTTTAAATAAAATAAATAAAACATCTATTTTTACAAATGCATCAAAAGTGGTAGGATTATATTCCACTACACAAAGGCTTAAACCAGAAGTTAAATTAGAAATCAATACAGAGCAATGTATAATAAATGTTAAAACAAATAAATGGACATGTAACGATAATGCTCTTTATTTAAAAGAAAATAATTATATAAAAGATAATAAATTAATATCAATTTCTCCTGGTGGATTTAAGGGATTTTATATGTTAGGAACCTGTGCTTTTATCAGGGAACATTATAATTTAGAAAATTATATTTATTCAGGAGCGTCCGCAGGTGCTTGGAATTCTTTATTTATGACATATAATGGTGAACCTATTGAATTAGCTTACGATTTACTAGACGATAAATTACATAATGCAGCTTCTATGATTGATTTGGAATATATGATTAAATATAAAGTATTAAACAAATATAAAACTGATGATTTTAATTTAAAAAAATTATTTATAGGTGTAACAAGTTTTGAAAATTTGAAAATAAGAACACATATATTTTCAGAATTTGAAACATTAGAAGATGCTGTAAATTGTTGTGTAGCAAGCTCTCATATTCCATATATAACAGGTAATAATTTTTTAAATAAATACAAAAACATGAATGCGTTTGATGGAGGATTCAGCAAATATCCTTATTTGAATGTTATTAAACCATCTTTACACATAACGCCAAGTATGTGGAAAGAAAAAGAAATTCAATTGATGTTGAACGACCCTAATTTACACGCAAAATCTTATATAGAAAAGTTATTAAAATTACCATCCCAAGTGTATGATTATACTACACTTATTTCAAATAAAAAGTATAATTATTTAGAGTTATACGACGAAGGATATAAAGATGCAAAAAAAAATAAAGATTTTTTAGATAAAATAATGGACGAGACAATTCAAAATAAATAGTTTATAATATAGAATGGTTTAGAATGATATAATTTCCAAGTCCTTCAAGTTCCAATACTCACAACCACCACCAGGAGTAGGGCGTCTAATAATAAAAGGAATGCGTTTTTGCATAAGTTCTAGTTCAGCTACCAAATAACCATCAATTACATTCTCTGGAACTTTTATGAAAGCTTTCGCACCTGTATTTATTTGTTTAGCACGTTGACCAATTACACGCGTTCTTTCATATTTTGTTAAGAAAGGAATTGTTTTATGAAGGTCATCTATAATGTTGTTATTTTTATCACGAATAACTTTAGTTAATAAGGTGATTTCATCATAATTGTGAATAGCGCATTCTGGATGAAAATCAAGAATATAATTTTTGTTGATTTCTGCATTAAATTTTTGTAAATATGCGCTTTGATAATCCTCATCTTCATCAGAATCTTCGTCTAATAAATTAGGATTTGGTCCAACTCCACCAATCTGTGTAACATGTTCATTTTCTTCATCGCCATCATCATCATATTCATCATCATCATTATTAGCATTTTCGTTTATATCATCTATATCTACATCGTTTTCATCATTTATTTCTAATTCTTTCTCAGAATCATCATCGTCATTCTGACTATCAACAATGCTTTTTTCATCTTCTTCATCTGAAGAAGAATACAAATCATCATTATTATATTCGTTGTCCATGTTTAATATATTTACTAAATATACTTTATATTTTTATAAATTCAATTTTATTTAAAAATATAAAGTTTATAATAAAAACGAACAAAACGAATAATAAAAACAAAACGAACAAAACGAATAATAAAAACAAAACGAACAAAACGAATAATAAAAACAAAACGAACAAAACGAATAATAAAAACAAAATAAAAACAAAATAAAAACAAAATAAAATCTAAAACAAAAGAATTATTTTTGCTCATCAGTTTTCCAAACGGTGTCACATGACGAACATAAATATATATATTTCATATTAACGTCATCATAACGAATATATATAATTTCTCTTTCTTTTTGGTGAACGTTTGTTTCGCAATCAGCATTTGGACAAAGAATTTTATTTATTCTTGGAAGAGTTGGATCTAATTTAGTATATTTATTAATAATATGTGAAAACTTTTGTTCTCCTTTTGATAGTTGAATTTTGGAAACGGTTACACTATCTACGTTAAGAGATACGTTTTCATTCCCACAGTTTCTACAATAATAAACTAGTTTATTAGGGTCTTCACTATCAATCCGAATATAATACATGTTTTGACAAGATGTGCAGAAGTGCATAATGAATTAACTTATATTATATTTAATATTATAATTTATTTATGTCAATTTTTAAATAAAATGAAATGTAATTTTTTTGTTTGTTTGAATAAAAATGTTTATTTGTTAATATTTTCTAATGTTTCTTTAAACTGTTTTAATAATTTATTATAATTTAAAACTACATTCATATTATACATAGATGTGCTGAAATGAATATCATTTGGATTATTAACATTCTTTTCTTCTAAATATTTTATGATATGTTCCGAGTTTTTAATAAAATGTTCTCTGATTATTTGATGAAAAAAATCAAACCTTTCAGGATAAACTCCTGTAGTTTTGTTAACCATTTTTAAAATAGCAATATCAATATTCTTGTATTCTATTATTTTGGTATAAGTTGTAAAATCATTATGTGTTTTAGTTACACCTGGTTCATTCAATAGCGGATCTTTGCATAGTAAAGTGCATAATGTTAATAATAATGTTGAAATAGTTTGACATGATGTCCATTGCTCACCTCGCCATGTATTTAAAATAGAAACACAAACCTTTCCATTCGTATATAAATTAGGATTAAAACGAATATTGTCGCCATTCGTACAGTAAATAACATGTGGTGGACTATGTGGATAATTTGTTGGATAATTAATTTCAAAAAAATAATTTCCACCAAAGTAAGGAGTATCACATGGACCTATAATAAGTGCATAACCCTTTAACATATCTTCGTCGTCATGTACATAATATATACCATTCTCTGTGAGTGGATTTTTAATAATATTTTTTACATCATTTAATAGACGTGTGATTGTGGCTTTTGTTAATATAGTAGTTTTTGTAATAGTCGTAGATTCCGACATTATTAGGTTTAATGATAAATATGTATAGTTATATTTATATTTATTTTGTTAATATTATATCAAATGTCGTAAGAAACCTACATTCATATTATACAGACATTTTTTAAAAAATTGAAATTTTTATTCTGGACTTTATTAATAAAAAAAACGAAATAGAAATATCTTGGTATATTATACCAATATACAAAGACATGACTACACAACAAAGGCAATATAGAGATTTGTCTGAGTTTCTTGCAAAGCATAATGTAAATGAATATAAAAAGGATGGAGGGGGCGTTTCATTCACACACACTAGGATTCCAGACAAAAAACTGGAAATATATGGTGGCGCTTATGTAATACCAAAAGAAGATGAACCTATATTTTGGAAGTTATATTATGAACATATTTTTGTAAAAAATAAACCAGAATATTTGACAGAAAAGCAATTAGAGAATGGTGAAGGACCTATATTGCTTGATTTTGATTTTAGGTATTCTTACGATGTTGAACAGCGTCAGCATACCAAAGAACATATTTTAGACATTATTGCAGGAATTTATTTAGAACTACTTAAGGAATTCTTTGTATTTGAAGAAAATAAAACATTTCCAGTCTATGTGTTTGAAAAACCACATGTAAATAGGTTAGCCGATAAATCCTTAACAAAAGATGGTATTCATATTTTGATTGGTATAAAAATGGAACATTCACTTCAACTAGTGTTACGTAACAAAGTTTTAGAAAAAATTCACGAATATGTTGACTTACCGCTTATAAATAGTTGGGAAGCTGTTTTAGACGAAGGAATAAGTAAAGGTGTTACTAATTGGCAAGTGTTTGGTTCAAAAAAACCAGGAAATATGGCTTATGAATTGACGCAATTTTATTTTGTAAAATATGACGCGAATGATAATGAATTTGTTGTAGAAGAACGGGATTGTAAAGAAGATTTTGATATTTCAAAAGATTTACATAAATTATCCGCTAGATATAGTGAGAACGTTTCGTTTGAATTGAACGAGTCTATGAAACAAGAATTTGAAAAAGTAAAGAAAAAGGCAAAACCAAAACGTCCTAATACGAATGCAAAGGTTATATTGAAGATTGCAGACACAACCGGAGACGAGGATGATGAAAAAGATATAAGCATTGATGATATCACAAATTCACAAACATTGAAACGTGCTATGGAAAATATATTAAATAGTTTATCTTCAAGTGAATATAACCTAAAGGAAGTACATGAATATACACAAATTTTACCAGAAAAATATTATCAACCAGGTTCACATCTTTTGAACACAAAAGTAGCATTCGCATTAAAACACACCGATGAACGAATGTTCTTATCATGGGTTATGCTAAGGAGCAAAGCGAGCGATTTTGATTATAGTAGTATTCCAGATTTATATAAACGATGGACAAAAGATTTTAAAGTAAAGCCAGATGGAGTTACAAAACGCTCTATTTTATATTGGGCGAAACAAGATGCTTTTGAAGATTATCAAAAGGTAAAGAAAAACACGGTTCAACATTATGTAGATGAGACTATTTTAACTCCGACCGATTATGATTTTGCGATGGTTTTGTATCAAATGTTCAAGGATAAATATGTTTGCACGAGTATCACAAATAAAACATGGTATGTGTTTAGAAATCATCATTGGGAAATTGACAAAGGACAATCGCTTAGATTAGCGATTTCTAGAGATATGTATTATGTTTATCAAGACCAACAAAGACGTCTTGTTGTGGAAATGCAACATTATCAGGCGACAGATGAACGTTATGAAGATTCAAAAAAACAAATAAAACATGTTTCCGAGTTATCTGTTAAATTAAAGCGAACAAGTGATAAGAGCAATATTTTCAGGGAGGCGGCTGAAATATTCTTTGATGAGGAGTTTGTGAAGAAGATGGACGAGAATCGCTATTTGATGTGTTTCTCAAATGGAGTGGTTGATATTAAAAATAAACTTTTCCGAGATGGTTATCCTCAAGATTACATTACAAAGACGACTTGCATTCCTTATAAACCGTTTGATCTAGAGAAGGATTCTGAGATTGCTAATAAAATCCTGACATTTATGGAACAGTTATTTCCAGATAAAGATTTGAATCGGTATATGTGGGACCATTTATCGTCTGTATTGATAGGTGAGAACATAAATCAAACTTTTAATATTTATAGAGGGAATGGTTCCAACGGAAAATCTTTACTTACAGATTTAATGACATTTACGTTAGGTGAGTATGTTGGAACTGTTCCTGTAACACTTGTAACAGAAAAACGAGTTGGGATTGGTGCAACATCATCTGAAGTCATGCAACTTAAGGGTGTCCGTTACGCTATTATGCAAGAGCCTTCTAAAGACGCTAGAATAAACGAAGGTATGATGAAGCAATTAACTGGTGACTCAACTATGCAAGCTCGTGCTCTATATTGTGAATCAGAAAAATTCAACATTCAGTTTCATCTTTGTGTTTGCACAAATACTCTATTTGAGATTGTTAGTAATGACGATGGTACATGGAGACGAGTACGAATTGTGGAGTTTATGTCAAAATTCGTGAATCCAGAAGACCCCGTTACAAACGATACACCCTATCAATTTCCTAAGGACCCTCTTTTGAAGGAAAAACTACCAAAATGGGCACCGGTGTTTGCCAGTATGCTTGTTAAACGTGCATTTGAAAATCAAGGAGTTGTTAAAAATTGTGATATTGTTATGTCTGCATCTAATAAGTATCGTCAAGGACAAGACCATATTGCTGGATTTGTGAGTGAAATGATATTACAAAAACAAGGCGGTAAGATTAATAAACAAGAAATGATGCAACAGTTTAAGCAATGGTTTTTAGATTCCCAGGGAAGCAAAAAACAACCAAAAGGAACAGAATTAACTGAATACATTAATAAGAAGTTTCCAGGATGTAACACTAAAGATGGTTGGAAAAATATTGCGTTGATTTATCAAGGAGAAGACGAAGATGAAGTGGACCAAATGTATTAGAGTGAGAAACAACGAAATAGACGAAAATTAATTTATAAAATTTATTGGATAAAAAATAACATTTTTTTCAATTCAATAAAATAAAATAAACAAACAAATAAACAAATAAGTATAATAAGTATAATAAGTATAATAATTATAATAAGTATAATAAGTATATGGATAAAGTGAGTGTTATAATTCCAACATTTAATAGATTTAAATATTTATTAAACGCTATAAAATCTGTAAAAGAACAAACGTATGCGAATATTGAATTAATTGTTGTGAATGATGGTTCAACTGAAAAGGATTATTATGAATATGATTGGAAAGAAAACAATATAATAATAATACATCTAGAAAAAAATAGCAAAGAAATTTTTAATTATCCGTGTGTTGGATTTGTTAGAAATAAAGGAATTGAAATGTCAAGTGGAAAATATATCGCTTTTTGCGATGATGATGATATTTGGTTTCCAAAAAAAATAGATATTCAACTTAAAGCAATGAAAGAAACTGGTTGCAAAATGTCTTCCACCGATGGTTTGATAGGAAAGGGTATTTATGATTCTACAAAAAAATATGTAAAATATAATGCGGATTTTTATTATTACACTTTACAAAAAGTTTATAGTAGAAAAGGAAGTAATTTATTTATGAATGGCTTTCCTGATGTATGGAACTTGGAATTTATACAGATAAATAACTGTATTGTATGTAGTTCCGTTTTGATGGATAAAGAGATATTGGATAAGATTGGTGGAATGGGATGTAAGAGAAGGGGTCAAGATTATGATTGTTGGTTACAATCGTTACAACTTACAAATTGTGTTTATGTTAAAGATGTATGTTTTTATTATGATTATGACCATGGTGATGGAAAAAATCACTAAGGTATCTTTTTATAAAAAATTGATTAAAGTAATAATATATAAACATTTTTATATTATTATTTATGAATATGACATCAACAACGATTAGTAATTTTGGAATAAATGTTTTTGTTAAATTTGAAAAGCAAATGGTTTTACAAAAAAGAGGAGGGCATATTGGAAAACAAGAGTTACAGCAAGAATTCAAAAGATGGACCCAACAAAACAAATATACATATAAAACAACCCGAGAACAAATTATTCAATATATGAATAAAAAATACGGGGAATATAATGAAAGAGATGGTTGGAAAAATATAGCTATTGCCTATTGCAAAGATGACTACGATATTTGATTTAAAAAACAAAATTTGTTACACAAAAATCGTTTGCTAAACTAGGATTTGTGACATAACTATAAGGGAGATAAAAATATCCTTTATCGCCCCAACTTGTTCCCCAAGAATTTGCACATTTAAATAATTGTTTGGAATCATCGTATCCAACCATACAAACACAGTGTCCTCCTATTATTTTTTCTGTTTTAGTGTTTGGCATAGGAACGATTCCTGTTTTAGAAACAGCACTTGACATAAAAGTAGAATATACCAAAATACCAAATATAATTGGAACATTATAATTAGTTAAAGCACTTTTTAAACTAGTTAAATCTTTATTAATAAATAAATAATTAAACGTTTTGAATCTTTTTGCATTTTGATAGGCATTTAACGGAGGCAGTGTTTTGTAATTACTATTGTGTGGATAAAGAGGTTCTAGACAAACACCATAATTTAAAACGGCTGTACAAGCAGTGCGAATAGTTGTGCCGTCATCTTTATTTAATGGTGTGTAATCTATACATCTACAATTCGCATAAAGATATAAACGCGATAAATTTATAGCATTTTTTGTTTGTGACATAACGGTATAATAAAATGCGTTTGCGACACAATCACCTATTTGTCCTTGGTCTATAATATTTGGCAACTTTGAAATGGTGAATGATGGAACAGATGTAGTTTTGGAAGTGGTTGTTGTTCCTGCTTTTGTTTTGATAGTAATTATTTCTTTTTCATTTGTTTTATCCAAAGATGCAGTAAATATATAATCTCTTTCATCTATTTTTTGAAATTTATAAGAAAGTTTATAACAATTATAATCAGACATTTTTTATTTATAATTTAAATATATATTATAAATAATGCAAATAATAAAATAATAAAAAAATAATTTGGTTTATATAGAAATATAAGCATTTTCTGGTAAAAATTTATATACTTTTAAAAGTGCGTTATAACTTAACATAACAATATAATAAATTATGAATGGATAAATTATAAAAACAATTAACAATAAAAACTTTGAAGTAAAACTATAATTGCTTTCAGATAATATCATAAATAGAAAATATATTACTAATAAAACTAAATATATCCATTTTAAAATAACATGCCATCCATTTAAAGAATCAACTCCTTGTCCCTCGTAAAACGATTTTCTATCACTTGTCACCCTATCTGTGCTAATAGAATTTATATTTGATTCTATTTTTGAATTTTCTGTTAAATATTTTTTATATAATTCAAATACATTAGAATAATTTGTATATAAGCTATCATATGTCTCTGCTAATTTTTTAACAGAATCAATTGCTTTTTTAAAATTTGTTGCTGTGGTTTTTTCTATATCTTTTATCTCAGACGTTAATTTTTTCTTATGATATTTGTCGTATCCAGCGGTGCCTTGTGTGTATGTATAATATTCTTTTGCTGCGTTTTCTTCTTTAATAGGTGCGTATTTAACATTCTGTTGTGCATCTAAATAATTTTTTTTTAATTCTTCGGTTCGTCTTGTTTTTTGACAATCTGGCCCACACATTAATGCATCTGATGATTTTTCAATCATACTATTGAATTGATTTACACTATTATTAAAAGTATTTGCTTGTTGAGGGTTAGGTTGTTGAGGGTTAGGTTGTTGAGTATTTGCTTGTTGAGGGTTAGGTTGTTGAGTATTTGCTTGTTGAGGGTTAGGTTGTTGATTATTTGGTTTTTGAGCATTACTTTGTTTGTTACCCATGTGATTATTATATTATGCTATTATTTGTTTTTTATAATATATAATATAATAATTTAAGAATTGTGTTGATTATTTTTATTATTTAACTTGAACTTGAACTTTAACTTTAACTTTAACTTGAACCAGTTAATGAATCATACATAGACGCTGGGCTAGACACAATAGCATTCTTCGCTTTATTAAAAGTATCTGTTATTGAAGCATTTCTCGCATTATTGAAAGCATTTGTTAATATAGAAGCACCACTAACATTTGCTGGCGCAGACTCGGTTTTCTGGTCTAGAGTGGCTTGATATGGTTTAACGCCTTCTGGCAAAGCATTATTGGGTAAACATTTGTTCAAAGGAGGTTCACCAGGTACCCATGTAAATCCATCTTCACAACATGCTTGTGCGACACATGCGATATCACCTATACCCTTCCATGGATTATCTGTTTTACTACCATTTCCTATCATGGGGTGATCGGGTGGTGTTTTGCCCCACACATATTCTTGATAATTCATGTTATCATGAGAAATTGATTCTAAATATAGTCTAAATATGCGAATAATTGCTATTACACAAATGATTCCAAAAATAAAAACATAAATAGAATTGGGTATAAAACCATAATTTGCTAAAAGAGTAAGAACTATGAGTGGTATGCAAAACAACACTATGGATTTCATAATATTTGCATGATTTTCATATCTTGAACCATAAAATGTATTTATTTCAGTAAGTCTTTGCTTATTATTTTTCTCCTCTTCAACCAAATTCAATCTTTTTTTCGCTTCTTGTAATTCAGTTTCAACAACATTCATGGCGTTCAACTGATGTCCAATTATAGAACCTGGAGTTGGTATAACGCCTTTGTAATGATTATGTACATTGTTTAACGTTTTGTATAAATTTTCTCGCATATTAGCTACATTTGTAATTTGAGAAACAATGTCTTGTTGTTGTTTAAGATCCATGGTTTTATTCGCAATACCGTTTTCTAAAGTTTTAAATAAATCCATTTCCACATTTTGAAGATTTTGTATATCTCCTATTATTTCTCTATTTTGTTGTTCAACTTCTATATTGCTTGACATTATATAGAATATAATAAGATAATATATAAAATATATTAAAAAAATAATTGCTAATATTTATTAATAATTATTCTTAAAAACCATTTTTGATTTTAAAACTAACACTTAAATTATGATTGTTTTTTGTTTATGACCTATTTTTAATAACAATCAACGTTATAATGAGTGTTACGATAGCTACACTACTCCATAACAAATAACTATAATTTTTTTGAGCAACTACAACTTTACTATCATCTACTATTCCTTCATAAGTGTAATTATCTTCTGTAATGTATTGTGAAAAATCTTTATTATAACTACTATATTTTTTTAACATATCATCCAAAAGATTTTTATTAATTCCCACTTGTTGGATTGTATCAACATCAAGTTGCTCTAAATATTCTATTTTGTTGAGAATGATTTTTGACATTTCTTGTAATTTTGCTATTAATGCATCTAAACGAGATTGGTCTTCTTGTATTCTTCTTGCTAAACCACATTTAGTATCATCTGACATAGTAGGATATTTTGCACTAATTTTATTCATTAACTGTTCGTGCCATTCAATTGAATCAACGTATAAGATTTCTCTACCAGCCATTCTATTAAATTTTATATCTTGAGGCATGTCATCCACCACTTTATACATAGAGCGTGGATATTCTGTAATGCTATTATCGTTGTCCATCCAACCTAATTTACCAACATCTTTAAGATAACCTGGTGTTTGAACTTCGTAAGTTGCATCAACATTATTTCTACCATATGTTATTCCATCATTTCCTTTATAAGTTAATTCAGCTGTTCCGTATTTTTTTGTAGAATTTAAATCATTAGTTACATAACATAAAGAACTACCTGCGTTACCACCTTGTACGGAAAAATATTTATATCCTTTTCCTTTTGCCATTTTAGCACAAGTTGCGACTGAGAAATCTTGTTTCATCGGAACCAAAGATTCTGGTGTTTGATTAGTGTATCTCCAATTTTCATCTGTATCTATAAAAATCCAGTTACTATTGGCTTCTTTTACTGTCAAAATAAGCCCAGCAGGACCACCTTCGTTTATAACTGATACTGCTATAGTATTAGTTCCTGGTTGAATTTTTGCTTTATAATTAAATTCATCCCACCACATATCTTTTTTGCCTAGTTTTTTACCATTCAAATATATTACTCCAATATTATCACAATGCCCACGTATTTCAACATCCCTAAATTGACTTCCGTTGTAAGTAAAAATATTAAATAATGTCATAGCGGAACGGATATTATTTACTGGTGCATTAGCTGCAGCGTTTGGTGTATACCAAACCCATTTTGCTTTTGGGTCTATAAAATTACTCCGACCCCAAGGTCCTCTATTATAATCAGCTGCAACAAATACTTTTGGATATTTGGATATAGACATCATAGCGCCTGTTTTTTGTTTTTTGATAAAACCAAAATTTTCGTCTGCTGCATAATAACCAGCATAATGACTATCAGTATTTCTGTAAACATCAGGATATACTTTTAAGTTAGCTGAATAAATAATACCAAATATTCCACTATTTTGCATAACTGTCATATCTCCATTCTGGTTAGGGCGACAAGTTGGATTATCTATATTTGCAGATCCATCATCTCTTACATAACAACTATGCGTGTTAAATATTACTTTATTATTGGTGTCCATAATTGTAAACAAAAGAGTACTTAAAGTGTAAAATCCTACAAAAGCAATAAAATTACTTCCTGGTTGAAGTGTTATAGTATAACTAAATTCATGTATATTTCCATCTTGCCAATTACGATTTTTAGCGATAGTTTTTGCATTTATAACTACATCACAGTTAAAATCACATAATCCAATCAATTTGCATCTGGTCGGTTTTGTTCCGTTGTATTTAAATGCGCCATAATAGCCATATCCGTATTGTAAATAATTGGATTCATCTAAAACAGGCTGATTTTTATAATGACGGATTTCATTGCTAGGAGGACGTTTTCCGTCATCTGGAACATTATGGTTTTTCATAGCTTCACTTTGAAGTTCTTCTGAATTTTTTGGTCCATATTCAAAATTAGGAACAAGACTCACCCAAATAGCAGTTTTATCTATAAAATTAGCTTTTGCCTTTCTATATTTTTCTTTATCGTTTCTACGCAACCTTCTTCCATTTACATCAAAAAATTCAAACATATTTCCGAAAAAATCAATATCAAATTGCCAGGAAGCATTTCCTCCTTGTGATTTAAACCAATCCTCTACACCTGTTAAAACTAATGGGTCGTATTCAATATCGTCATCTTCATCTTGTTCATCATCATTCTTTAAAGAGTTAACATCAGTCATAGCATGATTCTTTTCGTCGTCATTATAACAACCAACAAAATTAGTTAAATTACCATCTGCTGAATATAATGCATAAGAACCCATATCATTGCTATAAATTTGTCCATCTTTATCATCTTTACTACATTTTTCAATCGGTATTCCACCAATTGTAATTTCGTTTAAACTATTTGTCATAGAACAACGAGCTTTTCCGGTGCTTTCATTCACATCACTCAAGGTGAAATACTTACTTCCATTATTAATAGCGGCGACTTGACAATCCATATAGTTACGTGTTCCGTCTAAATGGTTTATCTCGCTAGATTCTTTATTTGTTTTATAAATTCCGACATATTTAGATAGAGGATTATTTACAGCTTTATTGACAAATATATTTTTAGCACGTTTGGAATCACGTGGTATTTTATCGTTATCTAAAATAAAATCTGTCGTGTCACTAGTAAGAGTTCGTTTAGCAGTATTATATATTTCTAAAGTACTTTTGAATTCACGCTCCAATTTTTGTAGCTCTGCATATGAGTTTTGAACATCAGATATTTTAGATATCAATTCTTGAGACTTAATGTTTTCACTACTTTGATAATTTGACATAATTATATTATATTGCTATAATTAATTTGTATATTATATTAAATTTATTAATTAACAAATAATTAATAAATGCGTACATTTATATTAAATGATTTATGGTTTATGGTTTATGGTTTATTGTTTACGATTTATGGTTTGCGGGGATTTAATATATATATTGTAACCATACATGTAACAACAGCTACACATGTCCATAAAATGTATATATAGTTTTTTTCTGAAACTACAATTTTGCTATCATCAACTATTCCTTGATAATTTGAATTATCTGAAACTAGATTGGAAAATTTAGAATTATATGACTTATAATTGCTCAACATTTTATCCATAGTTTTTTTATTACTATCAATCTGTTTTATTAAATCTGCATCCAATTTTTCTAAATTATTTATTTCATCAACAACGTTTTGGTTATTTGGTTGCGAGTCTTGAATTTTATTTACCTTTTCTATTAATTTTGTAGACTTATCAACCGAATTTGAATATGTGTCAAAATGCTCAACGCTACTAATATCCAAATTATTCAATAACTCAAGAAAATTATTGTTTTTTCCATTTGATAATAATTTATTTTTGTATTTATTGAATTTATTACCTTGTGTTAAAGTTTCACTTGAATCATTATCAGAAGTACTTATCATTTTTATTATTGTTATATTATTGAAATATAATAATAATAGAATAAAAAAATATGTAAAAATAAATGCGTAAAATAAAAACAACATGTCAGAAAAGTTAGATTGATGGAATTAAATTTGATTTCATGGCTAAAACAGTACATATTAATAACAACCATATAGCGAATGCAATTGGATTATTCAAATTTAATGTAGCTACTATTATAACGATTATGATAATTGTCCATATAGATTTACTTACTACATTTCCATTATAACCTGGGAATAATACCATGCTTATTAATAAACAAACTAAAACGACCATGACTATAAACCATATATTATAATACGCATAATGTTGTTCAACGTCCATTGCGCGATTTACATATTCTGTATCTGCGTCGTTATAAGCGTTTAATGCTTGTCTAATTTTTTCTCTTTCCATCCTTAAAGATTGGTTTTGATTAAATAAATTTTCATCATTTAAGAATATTCTACCCAATCCAAGTTTAAATTCAGGATATGCATTTTTATTTACTTTGTTAATTTCATCATTTAATGCAATTAATTTAGTATTAATTTCATATAGTGCAAATAAAGCATCCATTGCTTTATTAATACCTCCGTGTTCATCTTTAGAACCAAGACTTATACTACCTCCTAGACCTCCTTGTAACTCACAAGCTTGGGTTGATGAATTATAATTAAAACCTGAACATTTCAAATCTGCACTACATAAAGCTTGGCAACTTGGTATATCTTTCGCTGTATTTGTTGATAAAACGCCACCATTTCCGTTAAATCTAACGCCTTGTGTGCTGATATATTGTGCTATATTTCTACTAGCATCTGCTTTCTGTAATTTAAGATAAGTCGCATATTTATCCTTATACTCATTCAATAGTATGTTAAACTTGTCAACATAAATTTTATTACCACCCGCATCTTTGTCTGGTTGATATGATAATTTATTTAAATCTTTGACATAAGAATCTACCATAAGTTGTCGTTGCGCATCGTCTTCTTTCCAATGATCTATTATACTTGTAATATTTCCCATTATTTATATAATATAATAAAATAAAAGTATTATAATCAAACAATAGACTAAATAAGTTAAAAAGAAAAAATGATATAACTGAAACATAAAATCAAAAAAAATATGTTTTTATTTATTGTTATGATTTTACGTATAAATATAACAATGAATCTAAATTTTTTATATAAGAAGGCAGTATTTTTGAATTTTGCACACAAAGCAATTTAAGTTATAAAATTACTGTATTTGCATAGTGTTAGTTTTTTTTTGATAAACTTTAAACATAGTAAATAAAAGCATAATTGAACCAATAAATAATGTTATATTTAAAATATATTTTTGTATATATAAACTTTTGGTTTGTTTTATTAATAAATGAGAACCATTCGAATCATTCATAACATCATTCAAATGTTTTTGTAAATTTGTGTTGTTTTTTTTAGCAGAATTTATTTTTGAATTTAAATCTTTAGTAGATTCAGTTATCATCTCTATATTTTTTTGAATTTCATTTGTTGCTATAAAAACATCAGCTTGCAACGATTCAATCACTCCTTTATAATTTAAATACGTATTTTTGTGTTCTTCGTATTGTGGATATAATTTATAATTAATATAGGCGTTAGAAAAATCATCTAAAGCAGAATGAAATTTTTCACTATACGTTTGCAATTTATCTAAAATATTACTACTAGAAAACTTTGACATTTTATAATATATATACAATACAATTAGAATTTATAATTAAATTATAAAAAAATATATTTACTTAATGCGTTGATTGCATATCACAACCAAATTTCAAAATTCTCTAGTAGAAATGTTTATTATAAAGATTATACACAAATTCTATAATACAAACTAGTGACAGCACTTTTACTTTGACGAATAATTTCACAAACTTCACCAGGGCGAATGCCTATCACTTGTGCTACAGGGTCAAATCTAGAAATATCTGGAAATTGGGAATCATCCATAATATTATATTTTGTTTTAACGTTATTAACTTCATCTGTAGATAAAATTCTATGCGTAGGAACTAAACTATGATTTAAAATATTATATTGTAATCGTTTAATATTTTGTATAATAATAAAAATTCCATCTTGTTCCCAAATATGTTTTAATAAATTTGTAGTTGTTTCATTCATTTCATCTTTTGTAATAATAATTAATGTATCTTCTTTTGTTAAAATTTCCTCTAGATTAAATAAATCATCTATCATTTCTTGTATATTTTGTGGACGAATAGTTTTTGCTAAATAATATCTGATATATATTTTTTTTTTCCTTTTGGTGGAAGGGTCCTCTTCTTTTTTTTCCAAAAGCATATCTAACTGTTTATTTTGTAACATAGTATTTACCTCGTTTACACTGAAATGATTATATTCATCAATTGCATAATTTTGAGATGACAATAATTCCAAAATAGTTTTTCTAGATTTATAAACTTTGGATACGGATACTATACCACTTGAATTTTGCGTAGCCATTTTATTTATATTTATAATACATATTATAGCGATAATTCTAATTCAATTTTATTATTAAATTTATAATAATTTTTAATAATAATAAACAATTTGTTATCCAGGCTTTAAAGTGTTATTTTTTTGGTTTCTCCTGTTCCAGAAGTTGAACCAGAATCATCCATGTTAAATCTAACAGATTTTGTTTGTGTATTTGTTAAAGAACCATCGGTTGTTTCATTGTTTTCTTCGGTGTCTGTTTTTTCTTCATCTATCTTTAAAATAGATATAGTATCATCATCTGAAGAAGTAGTTGATGAATTGGATGACAACGGATTCGTCATTTGTCCACCGCCAGCTTGTCCACCGCCAGCTTGTCCACCGCCAGCTTGTCCACCGCCAGCTTGTTTTTCTCCTCTTATTTCCTCTTCAGCCTTTTGGTTTTTTTTAGATTTTTTTTCTGCAATCATCTTCATTAATAACAATTTGTCTTGTTCTGGAAGAGCATCAAATTCTGTTTTTAATTCTTGATTCTTAATTTTAATTCCTTGTAATGGTGGCGGAGGTTCATCAGGTGAATTTGGTTCAAACATAGGTGGTGGTGGTTCATCTGGTGAATATGGTTCAAACTTAGATGGTGGTAGTTCATCTGGTGTATGTGGAGAAAATCTTGGAGTATTTGGATTATAAGAATCGCTGTATTTTTCACCTTTTTCATTTTCATCTGGTTCATACGCTGGACTATTATCTGCGTAAGGAATTGAACTACTAGTACTTGTAGCCGATGATGTATCTTTATCTATTAAAGATTTATATGTTTTGTTCCCAACGTCCTTTTGTTTACTGAGAACATCTCTGTATTTATTGTATAGAATACTAGATAAATATTTATGGTCTCCACTTTTTATCAATTTATTAATATTATCTGAGTATGACATATTCATAATTTGGTCAACATTATCTTCAGTAATAATTCGCATTTGAATATTCATAGTTTGTAATTCTTGCATTAATAATTTTAATGCATAAGGAACACGAACAACACTAAATTCACGACCAAATCTACTTATATTTTGAATATTTAATTTACCATCTAATGTTGTATTAAATTTAATAGGTCCATCTGCGAATGGGCTCAAAAATAAATTTAATGAGCTATTATAAATAGCGATACATCCTGTTTTATTACAAACTGCCATATAATATTCGTCACCCCGAATCATAAAAGACTCATTCAAGAAAGCAGAAGCACCATGAGCCAATACGCCATCTCGTTCCATTTCTCCTATACGAAGTCCACCATCATTTGCTCTACCTTGAACAGTTTGTCTAGTTAAGACGGTTCTTGGTCCTAATGCACGATAGTTTATTTTGTCTTTAACCATGTGTTTCAAACGCATATAATAAGTAGGTCCAATATAGATATCTGAGTAAATTTGGTCGCCAGTCATTCCATTATATAATACTTGGTTACCTGAAGAATGAAATCCAGCATTCACTAACATAGACCCATATACTTTTGTATGTGGACCTTTTGTTTGGAATGCGGTACAATCACCAAATCCACCATACATAGTACATGCTTTTCCAAATAAACACTCAACTAATTGACCAATTGTCATGCGAGATGGAAGTGCATGAGGATTTATAATTAAATCAGGTCTGATACCGTCTTCGGTGAATGGCATATCTTCTTCAGGAATAATTAGACCAAGTGTGCCTTTTTGTCCAGCTCTACTAGCCATTTTATCTCCTATCGCAGGAATGCGTTCTTCACGAATACGAATTTTTGCAATCCTCGTACCTTCTTCTCCTTCTGTAATAAATGATTTGTCAACATATCCAAGTTGTCCTTTTTTTGGAAAGACAGAAGAGTCTATTACGACATCGGAATCAACTGTATTTGATGTAACCTTTCCTATCACCACAATTTTATCATTCAATTGAGTATTTTCTTTAATTAAACCATATTTATCAAGATAGCTATAATCATAACCAGGTTTTAATCCAGATACGTTTTTACTTTGAACATCTGAAAAATAAGAATTAGTCATATTCCCAGATATTTTAGAGCTTTCTTCTCTTGCTTCATACATGGAATAATAGGTAGTTCTAAAAATGCCACGTGCAACAGAACCCGCATTAATAAGAATAGCGTCTTCAACATTATAGCCTGTATAAGACATGATTGCAACGATAGCGTTTACGCCATAAGGCATTTCTTCATTATTAATATATTCCAGATATTTTGATTTTAAAAGTGGTATTTGTCCAGAATTTAATATCACTCCCATTTTATCTATCCGTGATTGATAATTAGAATGATATACAGAAACTGCTTGTTTACTTTGTCCACAAGAAAATGAATTACGTGGTAAAGGATTATTTTCAGGATAAATAATCATATTTCCCATTACACCGAGAATGAGAGAAGGGTCTATTTCAATATGAGTATAATACTTATTTTTTTTAATATCATCTTTTTTACTAGCAATCAATAGTCCTTCCTCCTCGGATGGGTCTATATATTCAATTACTGATTTATCTTTTTCAAATTCTTTTTCAATATTTTCAAGTGATTTTAAATGAGGGTATAATTCACGAATATCATAAATAATATTTCGTTTAATACTAAATTTTTCAACAGCTTTTTTTTGAAAACCACTCACCGCTTGTTCCCATGTGTAATTGTTACTATTAATTAATTCTATAATTTCGGGTCTTTCATAACTAATTTTTTTGGTTTTATCGTCAATATAATAAATGGGTCTACTTAATCTACCTGAATCTGTATATATAAATATTTCATTATTTTCGTAATTGAATGATACACTTGTGAAAGAAGGAATCAAACCATTTCTACGAAACATTCGTATGGTCGCACAAGTTTCAATTGGGTTATCAAGTGAACCAATCCAAGCACCATTCACAAAAATTTTAGTAGAGTTACCTAAAAATTTAGGTTCGCATTCTTGTAAAATTCGCATATTTGTTTTAGCCCTCAACCATTCTATCATAGGCAACGAAGATGAACCACTCGTAACAACAGTGCTGATTGCCATATGTTTATGTAGTCCTATATTTCCACCGTCTGGTGTATCCACAGGGTCTATATAACCCCATTGACTAGAATGTAATAAACGGGGTCCAACAACCTTTGCACTTGCATCTAATGGAAGATTAAATTTACGTAATTGAGAGATAAAAGTATTCCATGAGAGACGATTCAAATCTTGAATAGCACCAACACGTTTAGTATGGGCTTCTGCGCCCCAATTTCCCTTGAATGCTTTTTTAAACCCAGATTCAACGATTCTCTCTTTAAAATATAATAGAATGTTGTTTTCAATCAGATTTGGGAATTTTGCATCAGAATAATTGCCTTTATGATAATAATGTTCTTTGTCTATTTTTAAAGCAATATCTCTCTTTTGAATCAAATAATACTCTCTAAAAAGGTCGTAGATGAGAGAACCAGACAATTCAATTCGTTTAAAACGAAAATTATCACGGTCTGTTGGTTTATCTTCTTTTGTAAAAACACGTAATAATTTATTCACCATGTATCCAACAAAATACGCTTTTTCTATAAAGTTTTGTTCTCCTATATGAGGTAAAAAATAATTCATTAAAATGTCCAAAGTTCCGGTGATAGTCCTTCTTTTTGTGAATGATGCGATAAATCTTAGTGCGGTTTCTTGGTTGAAAATTTTACTTGCATCATGAATTGATGGTATAAATAAGTCAATATAAGATTCATTCTTATCTAAATCCAATAAACAAAATTCTATAATATTTTTATCTGATGTTATACCTAATGCCCGCATTAATATGAATAAAGGTATAGGTTTTCTAACATTTGGAATAAATACAACAATCTGGTTATTAGTGAAAGAAGGACTAGGTGTAATTATTTTTATAGCAGTTGTTCTGATAGGTTTAGACGCATCTTCAGAAACAGAACGAATTTCGGCGGAATGACTATATTTTTCATCAGCTTTATATGCACGTATATAAAGCATATTATCAGCGAATTTTTCTTGACAAACAAGTGTTTTTTCTTTACCATCTATAATAAAATAACCACCATAATCATTCCGGCATTCACCCATGTTGAAGCGCACTTCTTTTGCTAATGATTTTAATATACACATTTTTGATTGAATCATGATAGGAAAACGTCCTAGATATATTTGTTCCAATGTTTTTGTAGATTCTTTTTTCTCTCCATTCTCGTAATATATATATTCTACTTCAACATCGTAATGGATGGTGATACCATAAGTCATATTACGTAAACGAGCGTCATTTGGATACATAAAATGGGAATGATTATCATCGTAAATGATAGGTTTTCCAAAATATATTTTTTTACCTTCTTTTCCACCTAAATACAATAACGCTTGATTTTGATTGGGTTGACCCTCTTCTTCTCTCTCAATAAATCTTATAGGATTATTTTCACGAAATATACGATTTATCCCGTTGTCAAAAAAATCGTTGTAAGATTCTAAATGGTGTGCAACTAAGTTATACGGATTATCTGCAAAATATTTATCTATAAGTTTCCATGAAATAGATTCCATAATATTCTATTATATTATATATTATAAATAGTCTTATTTTTTTATAATATAATTGCGAATTAATATAAAATTATCTTCTTCTAGTATTTTTTCTAATATATCTTCTAGTTTTTCTTCTACTTTTTCTTTTTCCACCGTGAGATGTCTTGCTATGTTTTATAGTTTTTACATTTTTACTTGGCTCAGGATAATGATCTTTAGGATTATAGGTTTCAATAACTAATTTATAAGTTCCTGGAATATATCCTGGATTTTTTGGACCTTTGTTAGTTGTAGATTTTTCTTTTTTACTTTCTGGCATTTTATATATTTTGTGTAGAAAATATATAAAAAATATAAAAAATATAAAAAATATAAAAAACAAATTTAAAAAGAATAAATTAAACGCTTCTTGATTTTCTAGAACTATTTTTGGGTTTTTCTTTTTCTTTTTCTTTGTGTTTACGAGTTTTGTGTTTTTTATACGAGTTTGTTATAGAAAATAATGTCCATGGTTGCGAAGGTCTATCGTGTAAATAGGGTAATAAATAAGCCCACTGTCTACGTTTATTACAAAATTCATTAGCAATAAAAGGCGTTCCACAAGAATTTCCCCATCTACCCATGAATGACATTTTATTTGTTAAATCTGTGTTACCAGCACATCCATCAAGAGCACCTCTGGGTTGATGAGGTTTTGGTCTTGCAGGGTCAGACATATATTCACGTGCATCTAAATCATAATGCGCACAAACGGTTCTAGAGCATGGATTTTCTTTTTCCAAATAAACATCATAATGGTCACCTATAAGTTTCATCGCTAAGTCAATATTTAATTTACCTTTGTTTTCTTCCATTAAATCACCTAAGCGAACACGTCTTGCACCTTGATGTCGTCTAGTGTCGTCAAACCCAGTATTAGAACATTCTTTATTACGAATTTGGGGGTCATATGGAGCATTAAATCCAATAAAAAAACCATTCTTGGTTCTCTCTACGTTATGATATTTAAGACCTAATTCTAAACGTAAAATTTCATTATTTTTGGTATCTCCAAATAGCCACGAGTTTGCATAATCTCCAGAATTTCCGTCTAAAAGTATTTTAACATAATCATCTAAAGTATCTCCATATTGCATAGCTTTACGAATTCTGAAACCAACTGGATAATTATTTTCATATGCATGAAAACCACCAATCGTTGTTTCTGTGCCTATAATTTGAGCATCTGTTACAAAAAAATCTGTTCCACTCCATATCCAACAAGCACATGTTTGCATTACAAATCGGTGTCCTTTTGTAGGGTTCAAATCTAATATAACTCGCATATATTGTCCATCCAAGAAATTTGCGAAACTATTATGGGCGACAACTATTTTACCGTCTTCAGTATAATCACCTACTGCGATAAATGCACTACAGTGGTCTTTTGCACCACCGCCTTCGCGACTACCAGGACCTCCTGTCATAGAACCATACCATGAATCAAATAATGTGAATGAGTTATTCCATGCAAGAATTTCCGTAGGTGTAGTTTTTGTACCACCTGCTATGCAACCTTCTGCGATACCTTCTATTTCTTCATAGAACTCTGAAAAATGTTTTTTTATTTTTTCTTCAAAATGTTCTTTAGTTGCTTCAATAAAGAAATCCCATGTTTCGCCAAAATCGTTCCAACAAGAGAAACGTAACATTTCTTGTATTTTCTTAAACTCTTTAGCACATAAATAACCATACGCGTAACCTCTTTCTCTCGGGGAGCCTTTCACAGATATATACATCCAACCATTTTTTTCATATGAGATACCGTTCTTAATTGTTTTATGTGACGTTGTCATAAAATAATTATATATTTTAAAAATTTTGTTTAATTTAATTATATCTACCTAAAATTTTCTATAATAGTAGGGCTTAACATAACTAAACCTATTAAAACAAAAATTAGTATGAATGGAATTAATACTAAAAACCAAGCAATCTCTCTATGACCATCTTTGCATATTAGATTTAATATCCATGTCCAAAACAATATATATATTATTTTAACTGCAAAAATTAAAAAATTACTAGGAACATCTGCTGAATATGAACCTACTTTATAAACAGTATCATCTCCAATATTTTGTATAACTGATAATATTATTCCAACCATAGAGATAGCAAAATAAATATACGCGGGTGTGCATAATTCTTTTATAGATTTTGGAAATGCCATTTTTGGTATAGTATATTATATTATTAGAAAAATAATAAAATAACAAAAAATAACAAAATAACAAAAAAATAATAAAATAACAAAAAATAACAAAAAAATAAAAAACGGTAGAATATTAAAGTGTCTTATCTATCTATGGGATCTTTTCTCCAGAATAAGCCATATCTGGAATAGCGGTTGATGTTGTGCGTGGTAGTTGGTCTCTATATGGCAAAGGACTAACAGGCGTTGGGTAACCAGTCAACGTGTTGTATGCGGCACCTAAGCCCCAAGTAACACCTCTTCCTAAATTTGTAAAATCTTGAAACATTCCGGGTGCGGCAATAGTTGCGGTACCTGAGCCACCACCATATTTTCTTCTTCTACGTCTACCACCGGTTTGTGAAACGGTTTGTTGGTCTCTACCTGATACTACTCCGGCCAACGGTTGATTGATTTGATTATTTAACGCATAAAAATTACTTTGTCCATCATTTCCGCTAACTCCAGGCCAGCTAGATACATCAGAATTCCATGGTGAACCAACTAATGCACCATTTGAACCATTTCCACCACCAGATTGTAATTGAACACCACCTGTTAAACATGAATTACAACCACCACCTTGTTGTCTATATTTACGACGTCTACCGCCTTTTTTAGTTTTACTTCCCCAACATCCGCCTTTTCTTTTGCTTCCTAAATTACGCCTTTTTGAACAACCTTTTTGTTTCCGATTTCTGTAAGTTTTTGTCATTATATATTAACTAAAGAAATTTATTCATTTTATTCAATATCTACGTGAGTTAACATATGTCTTCTACAACACATTTTTTTTAATCCCAAATCATCAAGAACCTCACCTTCGGGTGTTTTTTCACTAAATTCTTTTGTTAAATAAACAACTTTATTAATATCCATATCTTTAGCTAATTTTCTTTTTCTTACTTCTTCCAAATAATAACGATATTTATCCGCAATAACCATTCCACATGTGAAGCATTTTACTGGAATTATCATTCTTCTATATATTAACTCGTGTTATAATTTATTTAAATTGTTTTACAAAATCAATTTTTATTAAAATAAAAATGAACTAAGGACAACCTGAACCATAGCATTTGCCCATATAATAATATTTTTTAACGTCGTTAGTCTTAAATGTAGGTCCATTCGCATTTCCTGCTAAACATTTTTTTCCATTTGACAAAACACAACACTCACTGTTTCTGCAATTTGCGTCAGTTAATTTACCACATGCATCTTGTAAATTACTACTATCAGTGTTAAAAGTTTGACAAAAACTTTTTGCTGGATCAGAAAATAATTTTTCTGGATTATTTTCCATACCTTCTTTGTATGATTTCGCATTATATATAACGATTCCTATAAATAACAATATCGCTATAAATAAATATGTTTTATTAATATGAATTGATTTTGTCTTCATAATCTATCTGTATATTATTTTTCAAAAATATAATTGTTTATAATAGTTCCTTTTGACGTTTTAACTTTTTTATGAATAGTTTTTTCTTTATGAATCTCGTGATGACAATTTTCGCATAACGTCATTAAATTTGCACTATGATTCTTATGAAATGTAGCCAAATCACTTTGAATGTAACCATTCTGGTCTGCATTTTTTTGGTGGTTTAAATGATGAACCTCGGTTCCTAGCCTTTCTCCACATTTTTCACAAATTCCTACTATTTTTTTAGAATTGAAATGAGATGTCTTGAGAGAAAGAATGCTACCAGATTCTTTATGATATTTCATTCTAATATCATTCGCAAGTTCAATAAATTCACTAGGCAAATTTAATGATTTACATACTTCTAGTCCATACATATTATCACCCGAACCATCTTTAATTTTTCTATCATAAACAAGTAGTTCTCTCTGTTTATCATATACAACAGCCATATGTTTTAGTTTGACGGTGTCTAATGAAGAAATTTCATCATAATTTACAATCTCATGAAGATGTGTTGCAAAAATAAAACTACTCTTTTTATTATATAAATGTTGTATTCCAGCTACAAAAATACTTGTAGCTGATATACTTTCAGTTCCTGAACATAATTCATCACCTAAAACTAAACTATTGTTATTAGCTAAACGTAAAATTGTTCTTAATTCATACATTTCTACAGCGAATGTAGACATATTTTTAAACATATTATCGTTTCCAAGAATTCTAGTAAAAATATACTTATAAGGTGATAATTGAAATGATGAACAAGGAACAAATAAACCAGCTTGTGCCATGATAACCGTAATACCGAGTGCTCTAATTAAGCTAGTTTTTCCAACAGCGTTTGTACCATATAATAGGATTCCATCTGTTATATTATCACCCAACTCAACGTCATTTGAAACATATAGTTCATTCTGTTGTATATGTTCTATTAAACAGTGGCGTAACCCTTTTGCATTCACGAATGATTTATCGTTGTCGCAAACAATTTCAGGTTTGCAATAATTATAAATATGTGCAATATTTGCTTTTGTAAAAATAACATCTATTAGTGTAACCACATCTACAATTTGATTTATTTGTGATTGAAAAAATTCTATTTCGTTGAGTATTTTTAAATAAACTTTTGTAATTAAATCTTTCATTTGCACTTTGATAGAAGATATAGTGGAACATAGTTCAGTGATTGTTGGGTTATGTATTGTATCATTCGCACTAGTTTGTGGAGAGAAAAATATGTTTTCAAATAGTTTTAATCTAAAAATATTAGGTATGTCTAGGTTTTCATACGACGAATAAGAGAGAAGAACACCATTTTGTTTTTCGTCAGGATTCAAATAATTTGGTTTATTGAATATTTCCTTTAAAATATTACATCTACGTTTAGTTGCGACTATACTTAAATTATTTTTTTCAGTTTCATGTAATTTAATATGTTCATTTGATTTTTTTGTAGATTTTTTTTCATAACTAAAAATAGTTTCATTCAAATATAAACGGATAGCTTCTAATTTATTGGTTGAATTAAATAATTTATTTGTTTTATCATCTAACTCCACATCTACTTGACTTTTAATAAAATTGGTTTCAAATTGTTGTGTTGAATCAATGTCTTTGCATAAATCTAGTAATAAATGAATTTCTAAAAATTTTATTATATTATCGCAATTATCAAGGATTTTTGAACATATATCATCCTTTTTATTTAATCTTAATTTAAAATATTCATATAACACATTATCAGTTTTAAGTTCTGAATATAATTCTTTAATGATTAATAAATTATTATGAAACTGCCAAATGGTTTGCGGAGATATCTTTTTCATTATAATTTGCCTAACTATTTTTTCAATATCTTTAATCATACCAATTCTGATTTTAATGTTAGAATACAAATTTGTTCTAGTATATGTATTCAATATATGTTCGGTTATGTCATATTCTGTTTTTAAATAATCTTGTTTTGTGGTTGGGTTTAGTAGATTATGAGAGAAACTACGCTTTCCCATAGAAGTAACACATAAATTTAATAATTTTTCAACAGAAGAAAATTTACCATTATAATTACCATCATCTATGATATTGAGTTGTTTTAAAGAGTGGTTTGCTAATATTAATCTATCACTACACGAATCAAAAACAGGTTCATTTAGTTTATTTACTAAATTAGGGTTATGTTGATAAATGAAATCAAGAACAAAACAATATGCTTGTGTTGCGATAGTATTTTGATAAAAATTTTGTGAAAAAATATCAAAATCACTATTTGGAAAAAATTTTTCTATGACTGTTTTTTGATATATTTGTTTTTCGCAGTTAATAGCACGTTTTACTTTTTCAGAAGAAGACTTTGACTCAATATTTAACGTTGATATTTTATGAATAGAATTACTTTGTATATTTGAATAACTAATAGCATTATTCATTTCTTTTTCGGTAATGTTTCCAATCAAGATAACTTCACTTGGGTTATGAATAGAATTAATTCTATCTAATTCATCAAATGTAGTTGGACTATCTACAATATATAATTCAGATAATTGAAAAATTGTATTATTTCCTGTGCAAATATCAACTGTTGCAACACCGATATGAATTTCTTTTTCTTTAGATTTAAATTTATTTGCAACGTGAAGCCAAATGCACATAATATTATTTGTTATTTGTTTGCTTGATTCGTTGAAATATGTTCCAGGAGAACAAATGACAGATAGAGTTCTATTTGTATTTTTAGCATTTTCATCTTGAGTATGTATGGGCGTAGTAAATCCTTCAGATTCAAGTTTTTTAACATATTTTTCAATCATATAAGTTGAGAATCCGGCCATAACAACATTTTCTTTACCAACACAAATTTTTTTATCAGCGATATGTAAATCGCAAATAGATGCGAATGCTTCAATCCTACTACAAGTTATTTCCTTAGTGGAAGGATTTTGTAGTCCATAAACTTCAAAAAAAGCGCCAACTTGCATTAATAAAATGGTTTTTTCTCCAAATTCTTCTGTATAATGTTTAGTTAATTCAAAATATTCTTTGATAAGAGCCATTATGCTTTTCTATTTTATTATTATATTATTATATTATTATATTATCGTTATGAAAGATATATAATAATATTTATCTCCCTTTAATTTAGTTTCATAATATGTTTTCATTCCATTCAAGCGTTAAAACATAGACTAAATAAAAACTCTAATATTTATTTTCACTAACGTTCAATACTTGGAAATTTTCGGTCGGCATACCAATCATATAAGATAATATGAAATTTTTTAGATATTTATAATTTTCGTCGGTTAAAAATTTTAAATCATAAAATAATTTTTTAATTATCCATAGAAGAATGGTTGCGTGGTGTGGAAGAATAGTTTTTACTTTATGATTTTCTATAACATCACTTTTATATTTATTATCATAAATTGAAAATTCACAAATTAAACTTATGTCTTCATTCTTATAACCAATCTTATTACCATAAATAATTCTACCGTTTTTACTATATTGCCAAACAATTTTTTTAAATTTGCTTCGTTTAACATGTAAAAAATGTTGCATTCTAGTTATAGTACTGTCTACATTGTCTGTAAAAATATCAACATCTATATCGCTAGAACCAGGAAAGTAATCATAACGTTGAATGCTTCCATAAAATAATAATTTAGTTCCCAAATATTTACTTAAATCATTAAAAAAAATATTTATGTCGTGTGGTAATTTATGTTTTGTTGTTTCCATATCCATATTTTATTATTTGTTTTAAATTATGTCTAGATAAAAATGATTATTGCGATGTATCATTTATGAAATTATGTAACAAAGTATCTTTATTTTTATTTAAAACGTCGCCTGTGAGCATAGCCGACTCATAAGTTTTTCTCAACACATCATTTGGAGCGTTGCTACCAACTTTGATTAATCCTCTATTTTTTAAATATTTTTTAACTTCATTCATAGAAGTACGTTTTAGTTCTTTATGAGCATTCAATACATTTTTGCGAGTATTATTATCTTTTAATAAAATAGATACAGTATTATTTTTTTTTGATTTTCCTAGAGTATATTTTCTGCGGATAGTTTTTTTAATAAACTGTTTTTCAGGTTTTGGTGTAGATTCTTCTAATATTTGTTTTAGTTCAGCTGAAGAAGGTATATTTGTGTTTAATGTAGAAATATTAGGAGGTATGGTTGATGTTAGAATCGGCGTTTGACTAAAGTTAACATTAAAAGGCTCCACTTGGATAGGTTGTGACGGCGTTATACCGAAGTTTATGCTAGTGCCGTTGACACTATTAGTGTCGTTGATACTGTTAATGCCGTTGATACTGTTATTGTTATTTATGTTTTGAATAACATTATGTATATTTTCTTGTTTTTTCATTTTTGTTTTTAACAATTCCAATCTACGTTCGCGTTCATTTAATTGTAGGTTTTCATTAATTACATTATTTTGATTATTTTGATTATTTTGATTATTTTGATTATTTTGATTATTAATATATAAAGATTGTTTAAGTTGTTGTTGTTTATCATTCGTAGAAATGTTATCGTAATTTTTTCTAGTAGAATTCCAATTTCTAAACGTAGGTTTAATTCCACCCTTTAAGCAACCATATGGTACTTCATTCAACAGTGGAGACGTATTTATTTTAATGGGTGTGTGTGTTGGTTCTATTAATGCAGGAGTATATGTTTCTTTTAATTCGTCTGGTAGTTCCAAATTTACAAAAGGAGAATTAAAACTTTGACTGGCATTTGCATTAAAGTTTTCCGAATTAGTTGAGTTATAATTATAATTTTTCAAAGTTTTATTTGATATGATTGATTCGTGTTTACGTGTTCTTTCATTATCTTCTTTGTGTTTTTTTGATAAACTTGATAAATAATTAATTGAATCATTAAATTCGTCTGTAAAATTATTTTGGCTCGTTGAAGATGTGTTAACAATTTCTTTTGTTCTATGTTGTTTAATTCTATTTAGTAATTCTTTTTTTATGGAATTCGGTTTAATGCTAATGTTATTGTTAACAGGTCTGGATATTTTTTCCCTTTTCTTAGTTTTGTTTGAAATATTAAATAATTCTGGATTTATTTTAATAGTTTTTTTAAGCATGAATTATATTTATTTATAATTAACTAAAAAATATTTTTGTTAAAAAAACACACTTCGCCTAAACATACATACTTCCTAATAAATTTTTAAATTTGTCTGCGTCTTTTCTATTTTTAACCTCATCATTTTTTAAATATAATTCAAAACCATTCTCTAGATCCTTTAAAGTTATTTTCATTTTCTCGTTTTGTGGTTTACAAAATACGCGACGTGCATGTGCAATTTTAGTTTTTGCTAGTAAAGTTTCTACATCTCTTCCAAAAAATTTAAAATATTCTAAATTTTTGATAAACCAATCTATATTTATTTTTTCATATTCTGAGTTTGAATTAGAAACCTCCCAACCAATCTCTTTAACCTTTTTAATAAAAATTTTATATAATTCTTCTCCTTTATACTCATCTGTTTTGAATCTCCACGTAAATCTTGAATCTAATCCTTGATTATAATTAAAAAAACATTCTTTTAATTCATTCTCGTAACCTGCTATAATTACCATAAAATTGTCTTTATGGTTGCTTAAAGCTTCGCATAAAGTGTCAATACATTCTTTGGAAAAACTATCTTTTTTTTCACTATTGCCGAGAGAATATGCTTCATCGATAAACAAAACACCGCCTAAACAGTCATTAATTACGTCGTTTGTTTTAATTGCAGTTTGTCCTAAATAACCAGCAATTAAATCACTACGTGTTACTTTACGAAATGTTCCTTTTTTAAGTATACCAAGTTTACTAAAAATTTGTCCAATTATTTTAGCTATTTCCGTTTTACCAGTTCCAGGAGGACCATAAATTACTGTGTGCATAAAATCGCCACTCTTATTAAGGTCTTGAATATAATATAAAATTTGGTCTACTACATTATCTTTAAGGTCTTTCATTCCAATCATATTTTTTAAATCTATTAATGATGATTTAATTTTATGAAGACTGACCATATTAATATTATATTCAATTGTTTCATTCATAGGATATTTTTCAATAAGTGAAATAAGGTCGTCTAATGTTTTAATTTCAACATTTTCTATAAAAACTTTTGTTTTTGGAATTATTTTAATATGTTGGTTGGGTGGGTAGTGGTGATGATGTGGTATAATATATTTGTTTTTATTATGTTTGTTTTTTGAATTATGAAGTTGAATATTATCTGCAGTTTCTTTCATAATTTCAGAAACAGTGGATTTATAATTGAGTGCGGCAGAATAAGCGTTTGCGATTGAATCTGGTGTAATGGGTGGACGTGGTTGTTTTTTTGAAACACAACATGTTTGGTTTTTAGATGACATTAGAGATATTTCAAAAGAAAGTATATTAGGATCATTATAACTATTTGAATGTAAATTTTTTAAAGAAAAATTATAAAAAAAATCATAATTATATTTTTTATTAATGTTAGATAATATATCGTCAACGTGTTCTTTTGTTTTTTCTGTGTTTTTTGAAAATAAAGAAATTGTTTTATTGTAATGAGTAATATTTTCATTTAAATCCATATTTCTTATAAATTCTTTATAATCTTGTTTTTTTTTTCTCATTTCAAATGTCCTTCAACAGTAATAATATAATATAAATTTCTTTTATATTTATATTCCATTTTATCATTTATTTGCCATTTGTTTGTTTATCTTTTGTTTATTTATTTTTAATTAAATATTTGATTAAATTGTAATTAATAATGTATTTTTGAAAGAATATAAAAACAAATTGAAATAATAAATAACCCAAAAATGAGTTCAAACACAATGTCAACAGAGAGTCAAATTCGTCAAGAAAATAAGGATAATATTCCTTTTAATTTAAAGGAAGATAAATACATAGAAACACCATGGACAGTGATTGAATCTTATTTCAAAGGTCAACATCTACAAAGATTAGTGAAACATCAATTAGAATCTTATAACAATTTTGTAGGTTATCAAATAAATAAAACAATAGAGATGTTTAATCCTGTTCATATCGCATCAGAACAAGATTTTGACGTAAAATCAAATAAACATGCGTTAGAAATTTTTATAACATTTGAAAATTTTCACATTTATCGTCCACAAATTCAAGAAAATAACGGTGCTACAAAACTAATGTTTCCTCAAGAGGCTAGGTTGCGAAATTTCACATATGCATCTGCGATGACAATAGACATTAACATTAAACTTGTTGTTAGAAGTGGAGAAAATCTAGAAAACGTTCAAACTGTTTATAAATTATTACCAAAGATTCATATTGGAAAACTACCTATTATGTTGAAATCAAATATTTGCGTATTAACACAATATAAACATGTTGAGAATGCGAATACAGGAGAATGTAAATATGACGCAGGTGGTTATTTCATAATAAATGGTTCAGAGAAAACTGTTTTGGGTCAAGAACGTGCTGCTGAAAATAAGGTTTATTGTTTTAATGTTTCAAAAAATAACACAAAATATACTTGGCAAGCCGAAATTAAATCAGTTCCAGATTATAAATGTATCTCACCAAAGCAAATTAATATGATGATTTCATCAAAAAATAATGGTTTTGGATTTCCAATATATCTTCAATTACCAAGAGTAAAACAACCAATCCCGTTGTTTATTGTATTTAGAGCGTTGGGGGTTATATCAGATAAAGAAATTTGTGAAAAAATTATTTTAGATATTGAAAATTCAAAATACGACGAATTAATGAAGGGTCTACAAGCATCAATAATTGATGCGAATGGTTATATGACACAACAAGAATGTATCAGATATATTACTAGTTATGTTATGTTTACTCCAATCAATATGGATAAGGAAACAGGAATTAAAAAGAAGTATGAATTTACATTAGATATTTTATCAAATGATTTGTTTCCACACTGTAATGTTACGACGCATAAAATTTATTTCCTTGGATATATGGCAAATAAATTATTGCAAGCCAGTTTTAATTGGACAAGTCAAGACGATCGTGATTCATATTTAAACAAAAGGGTTGATTTAACAGGTACGTTGCTCAATAATCTATTTAGAAATTATTTTAATAAATTGGTAAAAGATATGGAAAAACAAATAATAAAAGAAATAAATACAGGTTCGTGGAAATCAAGTGATGATTACCAAAATATTATCAATCAAACAAATATTTATAAAATTATAAAATCAACAACAATTGAGAATGGTATAAAGCGCGCATTATCAACAGGTGATTTTGGTATTAAACATGTAAATAGTAATAAAGTTGGTGTTGCGCAAGTTTTGAATCGTCTTACTTATGTATCAAGTTTGAGTCATGCTCGTAGAATTTCAACTCCTACTGATAAAAGTGGTAAATTAATTCCTCCACGTAAATTACACAATACATCATGGGGTTATTTATGCGCTGTAGAGACTCCAGAAGGTGCGTCTGTAGGTATTGTTAAGAATTTGAGTTATATGACACATGTAACTATTCATTCAAATAGTATACCTATTTATGAATACGTTATGCCTTACATTACAGATATTCAAACTCTTACACCTAAAGAACTATTTGAAAAAACCAAAGTGTTTGTGAATGGTGCCTGGGTTGGTATAACCGATAATTCTTATGATTTATATATGATGCTAAAAGATAAAAAATACAAAGGAATTATAAACATATACACTTCAATTGTGTTTGATTATAAGCTTAATGAAATAAGAGTGTGTAATGATGGTGGGCGTCTTACTAGACCAGTTTTACGCGTTAAAGATAAAAATATATTAATTACAAAGGGTTTGATTGAAAAATTAAATAAAAATTTGTTATCTTGGGATGATTTATTAACAGAGTGTAAATTGAATGAATCCGTTATAGAATATATTGATCCGGAAGAGCAATCATGGTCTATGATTGCGATGAAACCATCAGATATCTTAAACGCTGATAATAAATCTGGTGAAATATTCAAATACACACACTGTGAGATACATCCAAGTACAATTTTTGGAGTATTAGCATCATGTGTGCCTTTTCCTGAACATAATCAATCGCCTAGGAACACTTATCAGTGTTTAGATTTGAATGAAACAGTAATGATGTCCGATGGAAGTAGAATCAAAATTGCAGATGTTAAGATAGGAGATGATGTAATAACATTTCATCCAGAAACTATGGAAATTTCAACAACTAAGGTAGTCAATCAGTTTGTTCGTAGCACTGATGAAAAAATATATAAAATTAAAACAATAAGTGGTAGAGAAATAATTGCAACGGAGGATCATAAATTTATGACATCTGAAGGATGGAAAGAAGTTGGAGAAATAATGAAATCATCTGATAAAGATATCGGCATTTTGATTTCAACAAAGGAAGTTTGTAATAAAGTAAAAGAAGAAAAATGTATTTTGGATAAAGATAAATTCAAACAAATTCTACAAGATATAAAAATATCTGATTCTTTAATAAATAAATATATTGAACAACTTGAGACGATTGGATTGTTACCTTTAAATAATAAAAATAATAAACTCGTATATATTTCAAGAATATTTGGATTCATATTAGCTGATGGGTCAATCAACGTTTATAAAAAATTTTATAAAAACAAAACACATAATATTTTATCATGTTGTTTTGACTTTGGAACAATTGACGATGTTATAAGTTTTGAAAATGATATAAACTTTTGTGGATTCAAAAACACAAAATATTATAAAGGTGCAAGGACATTTAATAATAGCACACACAATACTTTCACAATTCATCATCAAGGCGTTATTCCTGCGTTATTAATAGCATTAGGTGTTACTTATGGCAAAAAAACAGAAACAAGTAGGAAAGAAATTCCAGATTGGATAATGAACGGAAGTTTATTAATTAAAAGAGAATTTATTAGAGGGTTTCAAGGTGGCGATGGTTGTAAAATACGGTGGAATAAATTATATAAGAAAGGTTATAATTTTGTTTGTGCAGAAACTTCTCAACAAATTAACCCCATTTATAAAAATAGTTTATTGTATTTTATGAACCAGTGTGCTGATATTATTAAAGATTTTGGCATTAACATAATTAAAGTTACAGAAAAATTAGTAGAAAATAATAGAATTAAAGTTGCATTTAAAATATCAGATAGTCAAGAAAATCTTATAAAGTATTTTGATACAATCGGTTATAGTTATGCAAAAACCAAAACCGTTTGTGTTGCTAAAATTATAGAGTATTTAAAATACAAAAATGTTATCTATGAAAATCACAAAGAAATGATAAATAAAATTAGAATAGACTATAATAATAATGAAAGCAATGCGCAGATAGCAAATAAATATCGTCTAAGGGTGAGTTACGTTTCTGATGTAATTAAAAGTTATAAAAATAATAGAAAAATAAGCTGTCCCAACTTAAAAAATAATACTATAGAATGTTGGGATAAAATGATATCTGTGAAAGGAGACTGTTTGTTTGTTCCAATTGAAAGTATTATTGAAGTTGAAAATAGGTTAGTTTCTGATATAACTGTTGAATCTGAGAATCATAGTTTTATTGCTGGTGATAATTTCCTATCTAGTAATTGTGCGCAGGCCAAGCAAGCGATGGGTATGTATGTAACAAACTTTGATGGTCGTATGGATAAAACGGCATATGTTTTAAGTAATCCTGCACGCCCATTAGTTGATACACGTATAATGGATATGATTCAAATTAATAAAATTCCTTCTGGATTTAATGCAGTTGTTGCAATCATGACACACACAGGTTATAATCAGGAAGATTCCTTGCTATTTAACAAGGGTTCAATTGACCGGGGTCTATTTCAAGCTACTATTCTACATACTGAAAAGGATGAAGATAAACAAAAGATAAATGGTGATGAAGAAATAAGATGCAAACCTGACCCTAACAAAACAAAGGGTATGAAATTTGCAAATTACAATAAAGTAAATAGTCATGGAGTTATTCCAGAAAACACGTTGATTGAAAACCGTGATGTAATTATTTCTAAAATCACACCAATCAAAGAAAACAGAAATGACCACACAAAAGTTATTAAATATGAAGACCAAAGTCGTGTTTATAGAACTGATGAAGAAACATACGTTGATAAAAATTATATAGATAGAAATGGCGATGGTTATAACTTTGCGAAGGTAAGAATTCGTGCAGTTAGAAAGCCTGTGATTGGTGATAAATTTTCATCTAGAAGTGGACAAAAAGGTACGATTGGAAATATTATTCCTGAACAAGATATGCCATTCACTCGTTCTGGAATTAAACCCGATTTAATTTTAAATCCCCATGCAATCCCATCTCGTATGACTATTGCCCAATTAAAAGAAACAATTCTAGGAAAAACCCTAGTTGAATTAGGTCTGTTTGGAGATGGAACAAGTTTTGGTGACCTAGATGTAAAAACAATTTGTCAGAAGCTACAAGAAGTTGGATATGAATCAAATGGTAACGAAATTATGTATGATGCGTTGACTGGTGAACAAATGGAATGCACAGTATTTATTGGACCTGTCTTTTATCAAAGATTGAAACACATGGTTTCAGATAAGCAACATAGTCGTTCAATTGGACCTATGGTAAATTTGACAAGACAACCCGCTGAGGGTAGATCTAGAGATGGAGGTTTAAGATTTGGTGAGATGGAAAGAGATTGTATGATTTCGCATGGTGCATCAAGATTTACAAGAGGTAGAATTTATGATGCTTCTGATAAATATCAAGTATATGTTTGTAAAAAATGTGGTCTTGTTGCGTCGTATAATGATAAGATGCATATTCATTTATGTAGAACATGTGATAATCGTACCGATTTTGCTTATGTGGAAATACCATATGCGTGTAAATTATTGTTTCAAGAATTAATAACTATGAATATTGCTCCACGCGTGATGACAGATTATTAACCATACACTTGATAGACTATAGCAGTTGTAAGCATAAATAATATACCACCCCATAAAGAGTCTATTAATACAGTTAGTGGTTTCCATTTTGTAAAGAGAGACCAATTTGTAAATTCATATACTGTATAAATAACAAGACCTAATAAAAAAGCTTGAAATATAGTTTTTTTTTCTTTAATAATAAAATAATAAAGTCCAAACACTAAAGATATATAACATAAAAACGCAGCAAATAAATTTATTTGAATGGCACTGCCTTGTATTAATTTTATTTGATTGTTAAACATTTTTTTAATAGAATTCAAATAAATGAAATCTAGTCCTATAAAAATAATAAATATCAATAAAATTTTATAAAATTCCTTCATATTTTTATGATTCATGTTATTCATATAATTTAAGTTGATATTATAATTTATGTATTATTTTATATTATTTTACTGTTTATTTTAGCAAATTAAATATTATTTTATTTATAATATATATTATGGCATCAGCATCATTAACATCGGTTGGTTATACAAATCCTATTAGTTCAGGAAAAGTAAATTTTAATTTATTGGGAAGGAGGTCATCGCTAGGAGGAGGCATTAAAGGATTTATTCCACAAGCTCTATATAACACAGATAAAGATAATGATTTCACAGCTACACGTTTTGAATTAAAACAAGCATGGAATACAAATTATCAACGAGTGAATAATGGAAATGTAATTTGCACACCATTCCGTGCAGTAAATAACGCAGGAGATTTATTAAGTCGTAAATATTATTCTTGTGGAGGACCTTGTCAAACTTTTCAAAGTAGACCTGGATTACATGGGTTGAAAATACATTTTGGTCATATTCAAAAAAATTGCGATGGGACAGGTGTTCAACCAGCATCATGTAATACAAAATTTGTATATGATAGTTCAGATTATATTAGGTATTCTAAACAAAAAGCTGTTTTGAAAAATTATAATGATGTTTCTTATGGTGGAAATGATTATAGTGGAGCTCAATCTGCTATTAGAGCAATCAGACGATATTAATTTTATATTCATATTAAAATCTTAATTAATAAATAAATATCATCGTGAATTATATTATAATGTTTATTATATATATATTATAATATGACAACGATTGCATATCATCAGTATACTAATATTCCTTATATGAGTGGTAGTTATGCCGGAGCACCTGTTATAGGACCTTTAAGCACAAATAGAACTCCAAATACAACAGTTCAGAACCAATTAGGTGTCTTGACTGGAATACATCCGAATCCACCACAGTTTTATCCATCAGATGGAGCGAGTACATTTGCACAAGGACGTGCTCAATACATGAGAACGCGAACAACTCAAAATAATTTTGGTGTAGGATTACAAGAACCGTTTTCATTCCTTAGACCAAAACCAATTCGTCAGTATTCTGCTGATTTACAGAAATCATTCACCGTTTCAAAATCAACCAAATATGTTGCACCTGCATCATCATCGTTATATATGGCTGCTAAAAAAAGTGCAGCGATTGGTAAAAGTTCTTTGAAACAAACATTACCCGCATATACTCCGTTAACATATAAAAATTACAACAGGAATGATACAAGACACGCGATTCGTATTGCAAGATCTGGTGGATGCGTAGCGCCAGCAAAGAAAGGTTCAATATTTAATAGAAGCCTTTGCAACGGTAGAGTTTGTGCTTGGGGTGAATTGCCTAGACAAACTTATTAAATAATATCTGTTATAAAACAAAATTATATATGAATTTATAAAAAAAAAATATAAATAAAATATAAAATGATGAATAAATATGTTGTTGAATTTTTAGGAACATTATTTTTAATGTTTGTTATTTTAGCAACTGGTAATTATTTAGCGATTGGTGCTGCGTTAGCTGTAGGTGTGTTTTTAGGAGGTGCCATTTCAGGTGGTTCGTTTAATCCAGCAGTTACATTATCATTAGTTGCTGCTGGTAAATTAAAGTTAATGGAAGTTGCGCCATATATATTTGCAGAAGTTGCTGGTGGTTTAACTGCTGTTCAATTATATAAAATGTTTTATATAAAAAAATAATTTAACAGAAAACATTTAACAAAAACAAATTTGCTTAAAATAAATAGTTTAATTAAAAACTATTTAAAAAGAACATAATAAGTTATTAATATTAAGCATTAATAGTGTAGTGGTAACACGCAACCTTGCCATGGTTGAACTGGGGGTTCGATTCCCTCTTAATGCAAACAAATAATATAATTGCGTATTTAGCAATTTTTAGCATTTTTAGCATTTTTAGCAAATTTATATCTTGATATATTATAAATGGCAAAATCAAGAAGAACAAGAAGTCGTCGTGGGCGAGGAACAAGGCGTCACAGAGGTGGAATGGGTGAATACGCACAGAAAAGTATAGATAAAAGTGTAGACACTGTAAATGCGGTTGGAAATACTGTTGTGAGTGGTGCGGAAAATTTAGCAGGAAAAGCGGTTGGTGCAGTTGATACTGTTGGAACAGGAATATCAAATTGGTTTGGTAATCTTGGTAATCTTAACCCCTTTAAAAAGAAGGAAAGTCTTTTCGGTGGACGCCGAGGACGTAGAGGTGGAAGCGGAGAAGTGAGTGGTTTTGATGGAAATTTTTCAAGACAATATGGTCCAGCTTCTGTAGGTGGAAGTCGCAGACGCAGACGCACTCATAGACGAAAACATTAAAGACAAATATATTTTTAAATTAATTTATATATAAAATACAGTTAACTTATATATAAAAATACAATTAATTTATATATAAAATACAGTTAACTTATATATAAAAATACAATTAATTTATATATATAATACAATTAATTTATATATATAATATATTATGGCAAAATCTAGAAGGGTAAGAAGTCGTCGTGGAAAAGGAACAAAACATCGTAGAGGTGGACAATTTGACGCCGCTATGATGGCAGTTCCGGCTATGTTAGCAAGACCTGTGTACAATTTAGGAAAAAGTAGTGCTTCCAGTGCTTACAACGGTGCTAAAGGTTTAGCTTCAAGTGCTTATGGTAGTGCTAGTTTGGCTAGTCAAAAAGCGCGTGAAAAAGCCAACGGAATGTATAGTAGTATGTTTGGCAAATCATCACCACCACCACCTGCCGCTCAACCGGGCATGGGTGGGCGACGCACTAGGAGAAGACGAAGACATTAAATAAATATATAAGTTATTTAATTTATATATTTTATAGAGTTCTTATAAAACTTTTTATAGTAAATAATATTTATTTAGCATTTGTTGTCATACGATATATAATATACACACCTAATAATCCTAGACAAGCGAAATAGAATTGAACAATCGGATCTTCTGGTAATGATTCACTTTTTGTGGACACAGGATTTGGGTTCATATTTGTAAAAGTTTCGTTACAGCGTTTACCCGAAACAGGGTTAGTACCACCTCTACCCCAATTACATGCATCCATATTTTTAATATCCACAGTTGTTACAAAATGTGTTTGTCTCCCGGTTGCATTTGGACCAAGTGGATTACCTGCACTTGGTGGAGTTGGACCAACAACATCTAATGTGATTTCTTGACACTCTGGCAACGAACCCGCTGCGAATGAACTCATAATTGCAAATGGGTTCAAAGAATTCAAATTGCTCATAGCGCCAGGAATTAAACCCTTAAATTCGCTAAAATTAGTATCTAATCCAGCTGAAACAAAAGGTATATTTCCAGAAGGAACATTATTTATATAAATAAATCTATCAACTTGATTTCCCGATTTAACGTCTTTACATTTCCCACCTGTTTGCAAAAAAAATTTATTTCCTAAAGGTCCACCAGTAGATGATGCACCACCGCCAGTCACTAATACTTCTACATATTGCACTAATCCATTTACGTCTTTTGCCATCGCCGATAAATTTCCTTGGTCTGACATACCAATCTGGCTTGGAGTTTTTATGTTTTTCCAATATGGATAGTCGGGACCTAATAAATTTTGTTGTACATTTGTTACATCTGTTAATACATTTTGAAATATGTTTGACATATATTTTATATGTATATAAATATTTTAACATAATTAACAATAACATTAAAAACTAAACGATGGGGCTTTAAATGAACTTGCGGATGGTATACTATTAGCCAAATTACTACTTGTATTTGTGGGTTTTTGTAAACTCGTAGAACTTTCCGAATTAGCATTACTTGATAAACTGGATGTTGTCGCCGGCTTTGTTGCACTATTTGAACCCATAGACGGCATTCCGCTGGATAAACTAAATGTTGTGGCCGACTTTGGTGCATTACTTGAACCCATAGACGGTATATTACTAGATAAACCAGTAGATAAACCGAATGTTTTATTAGATGTTTCGTCACTTGGTTTATCTGCAGTTTTATCATTATTTGTATCAACTGTTGTATCAGCTGTTGTATCAGCTGTTGCATCCGTTGTTAAAGGTTGTGATTTTGAGGAAGAACTACTTGTGCTTTCAGAAGGTTTCGGTTCTTCGCTAGATAAACCACTGGTGGATATTGGTTTATCTCCAACTAATTGCGATGCTGCCTGTGTTTGCTGATTTACCAACGCAATCATTTGTTCATTTAATGTGACGAGATTTCCACTCATGTCTCTTACTTCTTTATCTAAATCTGTTATTTTGCTTATTTGTTGTTTTAAATATTCTATATTTCCAGCGTTCTGTTGTGCTAGCATAAATGCAGATTCATTCGGACTCAAGCATTTTGAGTCATAATTTTTATATTCAGAATTTGAATCTAAACCTTCTTTTACTGAATTGACAAAAACTGATTGATATAGTTGATATAGTATTATTAAAAATAAAAAAATTATAACGAGTGCCAATAATTGCATGAATTAATATAATATATAAATACTTTTATTTTTATTTACAATTATAATAATATTATAATAATATTATAATAATATTATAATAATATAATAATATAATAATGGCAACCGCATTTTTCCCACAAGGCATGGAATCATATAATAATTCTACATATGCTCCTTTTACTGCACCTTATAAAACATGGAAGGGAACTGGTATGTATAGCAATCCGATTGGTATAACTTCAACAAATATACGTCCATTAACAAATAAAGATAGAACAAATATAGCAGTTTATAGATCTGGACAACCAGATAGATCTAGAAGATCTCTTTATAGAACAGGTAAAGCTAGACCCTTAAAATGGCAATTTAGAAAACAAACAATGACAACTGTTCCATACACTATAGTAAATCCATTAAACCCGTCGCAAAGCGTAACTGTTCCACAAAACAGAGTAGTTAGAAGTGCATCAGGTTTAGAAAATAGAAGTGGTGGATTGATTGGTCAACTAATGGATAGACCTGGTGGTTATTCTGTAAAACAAAATCAAATAGATGAAATAGATGGAACAATCAAAACAAATTTAGATTGCGCGACTTGTACAGGAATAAGTGTTGTTACTGATTATTATCCCGAATATTATTTATCTAACAATCCTCTACCAGTTTGCACAAATCCTAGAAATTGTTGTAACGAACCTAGAAAAGCATTATTACGTGTAAGACCAGCTAGCACAAATTTAAAAAAAAATTATTTCACAACTCTACAAGCGTATAGAGAAAATCGTTGTAAAACATATGAACAGAGAGCATTTAACTTTAAAACAAATGCTAGTTATTTAATAGATTCAAATGTTGTTAAAAATAATCCCAATGTTACAGCAAAACAAGTGGCTAATGCAAAACCTGGTAGTCCTCTTGCTCTATTAAATACTTATATTGCAAATTGTTATCCTAACACAGGCGTTAATCCATATTCACAAGTTGATTTAGTAAATATGTCGTTTCAAATATTGAACAATAATGGAGTTTTGTCTGCGACCGATATAACAAATTTTAGAACTTCTAATATAGTTACTCTTCAACAATTTGTATGGTTTATTTCTAACTTAACATCTGGTAAATCTCAAGAAGCAACTTTTATTTTTAGTAATTTTATAACAAATCCATATATTGGTATGTCTTTATCAGGACCAAGTAACCCGAATGGATGTAAATTGGTTGTTTATAAACCAAACAATCCACAATTTGCCGTTCAAGGTTCCGTTTCAAGTAGCACTAGAACTTTGAAGTTGACTCTAGATACTGTTCGTACATCTGTTGCCAAAACACGCGATATTTCAAATGGAAATAATCTAAATTTAGATTATGCAAATTATCCAAACATTCCTTTTATATATAAATCAAAAGTACAAAAATGCAGTCCCACATTACCTGTTATATTTAGACAAGTTAGCTATAATCCTAAGTTTTGTTTGAGAAATTCTACTTTTAATATGGCAAACGATGATATGTATTATTATATGGCTGCAGGTGGTCCAACTGTTGCTAATAATGGAATAAGTGCAACTAGTCCAGGTGGACAACCCATTAAATCAAATAGAAACATAGTCTCTAGTGGTATAAGACCTACTATATAAAACATTTATATTAATTCAGTAAAAACTTATCATCATTTATGTTTTATCATTATTAATAGAAACGGGTAAAAATATATTTAATTTATCTATAAATTTGTTATAAGGAATTTTATTTTTTTCACACCAAAGTATACATTTTTGAATATTGTTTCGTTTTAAAGTTTCTATTTTGTCGTACCTATTTTTATTTTTAATTATATTTATTAAACTATCAAAATGTTCTAATTGTTGTTGACCAATTATAATATTTGATTCTTCTATTTTATTTAAAAAATAAGAAGGTAAATCTTTATCAATTAATGAAACAATTTTTGTTTGATTATTCTCAATTTCATGTATGGTTGTTTTCATTTGTTTTAATGTTATATCTTTTTTTGAATAATTAAAAAAATTTTTACAGATGATAAATCGTTCGTTGCTAAATGTGCTACTTATATTTGGTTTATTTATGTGCACTTTTTCGTAAACATTTGTTAATAAATAAATAATATCTAATATGGGTTTATAAACTAAAGAATTTACTTTAATAACACAAACGCCATTTTGAGATTGATGAATGAATATAAAATACAAAATAATTATAAAATTATACGTATATTTATTTATATCATTTTCAAAAGATTCATTTATTTCAAAATATAAAAAATTTATTTTATTTAATTCTATATTAGATAATAGGTCTATATCAAAAATAGATGGTTTTAAACCATCATTTGCGTCATAGTTAATATCATAATTTAAATCATTATTATTTTCTCTAAAAATATTCATACACTCAATTGTTGAACTATTATTAGAACCACAATGTAACGTAGTTATGTTAACATTTAAAAACGAATCTAATAGATTAAATGAATTTATTAATTCCATGAATGTATAAAATATTGACGATTCTGCTTTTATTTTACTAACAGAAAATTTAGAATTTATAACTTTAAAATGAACAAATTCATAAGGATTGATAATTTTGTAAAAAAAATCTACACTATATTCATTTTTATTAATAAGATTATCTTCGTCAATTGTTTTAGGTTTTAATTCATGAAAGATTACTTGATTTTGCATAATTTTTAAATAAGTTAATAAGCTGAATGTTATAGATGGTGTACTATTTTCACCAAAAGTTGGATTTATATCACATGTTATTTGTTTTCTAGGTAATGTGCAATAACTCATTATAGAGATTACTTTATATTATAAATTTTTGTTTAAGTAATAAGCAAAAGATTATAATTTATATTTTATTTTATAGTTAATTTTATTCTTCTATTTTCAATTTCATCTTTTTCTTTGCAGCTGGTTTTTTAGAATTTTCTTTCGTTTCTTGATGTGTTTCTTTAATAATAGTAACTTGTGTTGGTGGAGGTAAAGTTTCAACCATTTTTTCGTCTTCTTCTTCTGGTTGTTGTTCCTTTTTTTGTTCAGTTTGTTCTTCTTTTTTATCAGTTAGTTCTATTTTAGTTTCAGCTAATATTTTTTTCGCTCTAGGTTTTTTTGTTATAATTATAGTTGGTTCTTCTTTTTTGTCTGTATCTAACTCTATATCATTTGAAAATGAATCTGTGGTAGCTGTTGATAATAATAATATCTTTTTGTTTAATGGTCTTGCTTTTTTTGAATTCGTTTTTTTTGTTTTTTCCTTTTCTGTAGTTTTTGTCTTTTTGACAATTTTTGTGTCCGTTTTTTCTTTTTTACTTTCTCTCTTTTCTTCAAATGTTTCATCAATTGATTCTAAAGCCACCTTTTCGGCATTCACATGACTTATTTTCTTGAAAGCAAAATACCTATTTAAGAACGAGATCTTCTTTTCATTCGGTGTCATGTTGATTGCGCTACCATATTTTTCTTTTTTCATAGGCGTTTTTTTTATATCATTTTCCATAGAATAATACAATTCATTAAATAAACCAGAACCTTCTGGTAATCCCATTTGTTTAGATTCATCTCGTGTTAATAATTTAAAACCATAATTTTCCATTACACGCTCAAGATAATCAAAATTAACTAAATATTCTGGAAACATCTTATTGATAGTTTCTTGAAACACATCTATTTTATAACCTAAACTAGAAACATCGTCTTCAAATTTATCCTCGTCATATTCTTTTCTAATCTCCCATATTTTCCTATCACCTTCATATAATTCAATACTTTCGCCTATCTGCTTTTTCTTCAACATATTAAATATAACTTTACCATCATAACACGTACCTATAAAATATCCACCAAGTTTAGTACATTCAGATACATTTCTCATAAAATTTTGAAAAGTAGATTGATTTTCAAATAAATAATGGATAGCAAATTGACATGATGAAATATTAAATCCGTCTTCACCTTTTCCATATTGCCTAACAACTCCTTTTCCTAATTTTTCAACATCATTTGGTCCTTGACCAAAAACAGCTTTTGTAATTTGAACTGCTTTGTCATTCATCATAGCTAATCCGCTACGAATATTCAAACCACTATTTCCATTCACGAAAAGAGCATAAGGAACATGTTTAAAATCTTTACGATAATTTAAAAAGCGAGCACAAGCACCGTTTAATCTATTTTCCAAATTATCTTTTGATATATCAATTCCAAAAACAAATGACAAGTTTGCAGCAATCCATTTTGAAAAATCGCCACCTTTGCCACATGCATAGTCTATAAGTGTATCATTTCTTTTTGAAACACTTGTTATCAATAAATTTTTAACATATAAATTATGAAAGTCGCGTAGCCCACGCGTTTTGCTACTTCCTGCAAATTTATTATAATAAACATCATCATCTGATAGTTCATCTGGAATATTTATTCCTGTGCAAATCATACTTTCCGTGATAGGATTATGTATAGAATGCCAGTTGCTATCTGCAACATGATATGCGTTTCCAAAATTAGGAAAACCATTTCTTAACTCTGTAGTTTTATCGTAACGAACACGTAATGGAATCCATCTCCACCCTTTTTCATTATCTATTTCATAACGAAATTCAACAATTGTATTATCTCCAAAAACTTCGTTCTCTTCTGTATACATTTGATTTATGCCGGTATCGTCTTTTTTTAGCATAATTTTACAAATTCCGGCTGTGGGGTCGTATGGATTCGTTGGATAAAATTGCAAAGGATAATAATTGTCCGTTTTATCATCAGCTGAACCAAACGATGGTAACTTATCGTCAATGACATCTTGACAAGGATTAATATAACCGTGTTTATGTTCACTAAAACCGCATCTTAGAATAATTGTTTTATATTCATTAATCTGAACAGTAGAATCAGTTTGTATTCCATCTTGAAATATAGGAGTAATTTCATCCGTTCCATTCTGTGATTTTTTTGTAGTGACTAAGAAATCAATCGTGTTAAAATAAGCTGGTTTCCATTTGAAAGAATAATCCCAAGTTGATTTAGATAATTTACCAACTTTACCAATCTCGTCACCACCTACACCCATACTTGCTGGTGTAAATATAAGACCATCTGTGTTATATTCAAATAACCCTTCTTTGTTTTTTGTTAAAATGTATTTGCATGCACTGAAAATATCTTCATCCGTAGTTATAGGATAAAATTCTTTGGAATCTATTCTGATTGGACTAATCGGTTCTTCTTTTACAACAGACTTTGGATTTAATAACTTTATAATATGTTTTAATAATGGAAGACGAAATTTGGATTTTAAATCATCTTTTTTTCTTGGCATAAACCCAAGAGCTCTAACATCTTTCTTTTCTATAAAATAAATATCAAACGCTGCATATAAATTGATGAATTTACCTAATTTATCATGAAGAATAATTTCTCCATCTAATATTGTGTTAAATAATTCTTTGTGTTCAGTTTCCGCTCCAGTGAATATAACATTCATATTCGTATTTAATAAATAAATTTTACCTTTGGAAGAGATAAATAATAAGTTTCTTTCACCGTCTGCTTTTTCAGTAACGGTATAATCATTACGAATATTTGGAACAATTGCATTTTCATTTATAGGTGCTATATTTTGTATTTGTAATGTAGTTGATGATGGACCAATAAAATGACTTGGATATACACGTTTATGTTTTTCTGGATTATAATGGTCACCTTGTATTAATTTCATATACTCTTGTAAAATTCCAAATTGTTCTAAATATGAAATCGGATAATTTGTGCCTTGTAATCCCATGAGAATAAATTTTATTGTTTTACGAATTGCGAACAACAACGTTTCGGGAGATTCAACCAATGAACCCGGACCTATCTGAGAATTATTTACTTCTAATTCTATTTCATAAATTTCTGGATTTTCAAATACATTTGCATCTTTTGTAGTATATTCTAATGAGGGTTTTCCATTCACAAATTTAGATGTTTTTACAATACTAATATCAACGTTTATAGGAATATTAGGATGAATGAATGTCACACGATTAATATATCTAAATAATTTTTTTGATTTTTCCCAATTGTCTATTATACTTTGAGTAAGTCCTGTATTATTACGTAATCTATTTTCTACATTATAAGATACTCTAAAATTAAAATCATCAAAATTAACAGGATATGAACGTTGCGCATCTTTTCCAGAACCAGTTGTATAAGGTCCTTTGTTTTGAAAATCAACGTTATTTCCATTTGACATGAGTTTTTTTATATCATTATGTTTACAATATTCTTGAATTGTATGAAAACCATTTATTTCTGCTCTAATAGATGATAATTTAAATTTACCTGTGTTTGGGTCTAAGAATTCGTTCTGAATGCGTAACATATAATTTCCTTGTTCTAAAGTACTATTAAACCCTAACGACTTTAATTTTTTTATTACATTATCATAATCAATTTTTGATAGTGGTTTAATTCCTCTAGTTCCAAAACGAACTTCTAGTTCATTATTTTTATTAATATCTTTTATATGAGGATTGTTTCCCCAATATAGCTTTACCAAATTTTCAAATTGTGTTTGTGGTGATTCTTTTTTTTTTGTAGATGCATTATAAGACTCTTTTTGTTGTTTATTAGATGATGACATGTTATATATATCATCAAATATTTTTATATTATAATCAATTTTTAATTTATTAAAATTTAAAATGTCTATCCAATTATTTTTATTTTTATAGATTCATAACCAACCATTCATAAAGATTCGTCTTTTTTTTATTTTCTATTTCTGTTAAACCTGTTTTTTTACATAATTCAATTAATTCATCAAGTTTATATGAACTCATCGCTTTGAGAGGTTTATCAACACACTCCCATTTAAAATATTCACTTCTATATTTATCAATTTGTTCTTTAGAAACATTTTCCTCGTAACAATATTTGTATCCAGAAGAATCAGAATTATTATGACAATGAACAACATATATAGGCGATTGTTCATCAAATATAAATTCAAAACATTTACGTTTATGAATGTATATTATATTAATGTTGTTTGCGATGCATAAAGCGATGAATGTTTTCATGCCAACGGTTTGTTTATTTGCAAGTTCATCTTCTACCTCCTCTTTGATATTTTTGATTTTTTTTACTTTTAATTGTTGTTTGTTGTTTCTTAAATGTTCAATCTGTTTAAATTTTTCTGATTTTTCATTCACAAAAGAACTGCTTCCTGGATAATCATATTTTTCAAAACCATATTTAATAATATAAAAACACCAAAATAATTGGTCTTTTTCTTTTGGGAAAAAAAAACTATCTTTATCTTTATTTTCTTTAACTAATTGCGTTTTATACTTATCATTATTCATTTGAAATAATCCATTATTGTTATTTTTATTTTTATCGTTACTAAAAGATTGATTATAACTAATGTTCGCCATTAATTTTCCTGTCAACATATAATCTTGTAATTTATTTAATACATGATTATAATCATTTGTTTTTTGTTCTTTATACATTTTATTTGTTTGTTTGATTATCTTTATTATCTTTTGTAAAATATATATTTTTAAATTCTTCCTTTTGTTTTTCAATCATACTCAAGTTATTTTCTTGTGCATTCACATAATTTATATAATTTTTTAAAAGGTCTATTGTATCATTAGGTAGTTCTGTTAAATTTATAAATGTGCCATATTTATTTTCATTCAATGTAATCGTGTCATTCTTGCTTAACATTCTTAAAATTTCCACTTGATTAAATTTTGGCATAAATTCTATTTTTTCGCGAATTATATTTAGTTCAAATGTATCCGGTTTATTAAAAACAATAGTTTCGTCGTTTTCAACATTCATTTTATATTTTAATTAAAAATAACTTTATATTGCTTTTATATTTTAGTTTAAATCTAAAATAAATGTGAAAAAACAAAAAAACAAAAAACAAAAAAACAAAAAAACAAAAAACAAAAAACAAAATAATATATAACCCCACACCTAACCCTAAGATATATTTTAAAATAAAATACTAATCATCTTTAATAATAAGCTTTGGTTTAAATGTTGTTTGTTCTTTTGAGTAATCCTTTTTTGGTTCAACTAATTCCGCTATTATAGATACATATTTATCATTCAACTCAAATCTTTGTCCTATTACACGAACTGTAAATTTTGTTCCTTCTTCAATTGTTGAGAAATGGGAATTCATATAATGATGGTCTCTTGCGACAAAAACGACGATTGGTGATGGTGATTCATCTGAACTTTCACCACGAATGCCTGCTTTCGTAATATTTTTTGCTATACACTGAATTAACATACCTTCCACAGGCGAACATATTTGACATTCAAATACAACTTCAAAAATTATATTTGTTCCTTTAATTAATCCACTTGAATGTGTAATTATTTTACAAGAGTTTGGTTTTATAAAACCTTCAACAACACACTTTGCTTCATAATTAAGAGATATATATTTTTCAATTGTTTCCTGAATGTTCTTGCCTACACTAACGATAGGTATAGATATACTTCGCGTAATCAGCGCCCTGGTATAAATATTATTTTCTACTTGTTGCTTTTTTTTATACCTTGGTTTTGCAAGAGCTTCCATGTTTTATATATTATAATTATAATAGAATCTTTTTATTATTTTTCAATTTTATATTTTATTCATTTTAAATATAACGCGTATTGCGTATTTTATTACGCATTTAATTAAATCTTCAATTCAGATTTGAGTGTCATAGCCAAATCATGGTCAAAAAACCATCTTTTATTATTCTTTTTAATTTTATTATAATATCTAAATAACATTTCCTGTAATGAACACAATTCTGGTTGAAGCATACCTTTACTAGTTCCTTGAGTATATTTATCAAACATTTCTTCACCTAGCAAATCTTTTAATATTTTAATCTTTTTTTCTTTACCAGCTTCATCGCAACGCGCACCTGTATTTCTTTTTGCTTCCATATCTTTTACTTTGAATATCAAATATTTATTTCTAGTATCTTCTCCTATGAAACCAATCAAGTTATTAACTTCTGTTTTATATTCTGGTATTTTCAAAAATTCAGATGCTATATCTATCTCATCTTCAGCTTCCCCTTTTATCCACTTTTTGTTTTTTAATATCATAACTTGAGTTTTATCATCTGAAAACAATATGATACTCGTTAACCGTTTAGTTTTAATAATTTTTGTTTCTAAATATTTTTTAACATAATATTCAATTGTATTTTCTTGTAATAGAGTCAAAGAATAAATATAATTCATTAATTGTATTTTTTCATGATAAGATAACATATCAACCAAATTTTCTATTAAAAGCTGCGTAGCATCATCCATATTCATAATTCCATTTTGAATTAATTTACGAATAGTAACACCACAGTGTTTATACCAATCATGGTCCCCTTTACTAACTTTTTCAGAATTATTAGCAAATTGCATAGTTGAATCAAACTTTGTTTCCATTTCTTTTAAAACTTTTGGTTTTTCTAATGGTTTTTTTATGCGTGGAACAGATGCTTCTCTTTCGGATTGTTCTTGTGCTTTTTCTTGTGTTTTTGATAATGGCATTTGTTGTTCAAACGAATCTTTTAATAAATTAGATTTAATTTCAAGTTTAACCATATTATGTTTATAATCAATCGGCACAGACCTTTCAAAAATAGAAATTTTTTTATTATTCAATTCACTTGGTTGAAATAAATAGTAATCTCCAATATTAATTAAATAACCACTTCTACCATATTTATCCATAATAGGTTCATTCGCATCCTCTATTAACTGCGTAAGAGCTGCATATATTTGTACAATTGGATATGGTTTTGGTGTATTTATTTTATGTATTAAATCATTTTTTTTATAAAAATATTTACCATCTATTTTATCACTAAAAAGTTTTTTTATTTTTTGAACAATTTTATCCGAGTTCATTATTATGAATTTTTCATTATATGTATCTTCTCTAACATCTGCGGGTAATATGGTTTTATCTGGAATGCATTTATATTGACAATCTGCCATATAATCACATGTTGCTGAATATGGAATATCGCCAGCTTTAAAATCTTCTATAACTGTTCCGTTGGAGAGAATTTGCGTGAGTTTTTTTTTCGTATTTTTTGCAATATTTTCTTTAGTAAAATCTAGAAAATTGCTTTGTTCATCCTGATTATTAATCAAACAATCTACAGCTGTTTCTTTTAAAAGACGACTAACACGACCCATTTGAACAGCTTTATATTCAGCAACTCTGAAAACATACATATCAGCGGCTTCTTCCTCATCGTTATCTAACAATGTTCCATAAATAAAAAGCTGAACATTTCTTTTTTCAAAATCTAAATTTTTGTGACTTGAATTACGCACTCCTCGTCCTATAATTTGTTCTATTCTATTCATATTATACCACGGGTCAATTATATGTACTTGTCTTAGACATTTGAAATCTACACCTTCTGAACCAGCTTGTGAAATCAGGACTACTTTTATTTTATGTCCATCTGAATTATCATCATTTGTTACAGCTTTCACTTCAAAATCGTTGTTAGGCGATAAACGCGAATCCCCAGTTATCATGATATATTTTGCAGGAATAAATTTGTCCTTTTTGTTCTCTCTTGGTTTCATCGTCCTAACATCAACAGGTTCTGTTGGTGGTGTTTTAAATAGGGATTTTGCACCATCGCCATATCTGGTAAATCCCATTTCTTCTAATGCTAGCGCAACTGGTATTAATCCACCATCAATATATTGAGAATATATTAATATAATTCCATCAGACACTTTACCATCGGGAGATAAAATGTTATCACAAATAGATTTAATTTTACAACTATAGTCGCCAATTTTTTCAGGAGAGAAAATGCGCATATCTTCATCTTTAATCCATTTTTTATATTCAAATGAACCTTTTTCTGGAGGATTTTTGCTATCTTTAAACTCCATTACTCTTTCTAGCCCTTTTTTTCCTGTCAGTTCGCCGGCATTTATATATATTTGTTCGCTAGCGGTTGATTGTGAGTCTGAGTCAGAACCACCTTTATTTGTTGTCATATTTTTTACAGCAATATCCAATCCTTCAATAGGATAAACGATGTTTAATGTTTCTAAAGGTACTTGTAATAAAGTATAACCGAATGCTTCCATATTTTCAAAATTTGGCATTTCTCTCACTATGCCAGTTTTAGTTGTTGTGCTTATTTTTCGTTTTTTAAGACTATCAATTGCATACTGATATCCGAGTGATTGATATTTGCCTATTTTAGTTAAATAAAATGTTGATTTCAATACATTAATAGCTTCTTCGGGATTGATTTGTTTACCATTCATCTGAAATTTCGGATATTTTATAGTCTCAAAAGTTGATTGAGGAGAGAAAATGGAAGGATAAATTCTAAAAGGAAAAATATATGGATTTTCACCTCTAACAAATGATACATATCCAGTTGCTTTTCTTATTAATAGTTCTTTACCTTCTTCTTCACCGTTCGGACCTGTTTTGAATTTTCCGTTTGTATCAAAAACATCTTTTATTTCAATTGTTGCCCTACGGTCATTTAAATTCATCAAATTAATTAGCCATATTATTTCCTTATAACTATTATACATTGGTGTTGCGGATAATAATAGCAAACGCATATTGGATGCTGATTTAACTAAATCTAATAATTCAAGAGCAACTTTTTTATTTTTGTTTTCTTCTGCGATACGTATATTATGTATTTCATCTATAACAATTAATCTATTATTGAATTCATAATTTAAATTACGAATCATTTTTACTTGTCTATCAGATTCATCTTTATATGTTCCTTTCACTTCTTTTATTTTTGCAATATAATTGGCAAATTCTATGTATCCAAGAAATAAATAAGATGAATTAATAATATTTTTGACTTGACTTATTACTTTTTCTTTTGTTAATCCTTTCATATTCATAGGATTTATTTCTTTGATAAGTTTATTTCCAACACACCCCTTTAAATTCCATAATCCATCAATTTGTTTCAGTTTTCTCTCATCAAATAGCTGTAAACGAAAGTTATCTTGAACGTTTGGAGATGCGACTATTATAATTCTTTTATTTATACCTAATTGTTTTAAATAATCGCGTTGCTCTTCACACACGCCAATAGCACTGCAGGTTTTTCCAGTGCCCAAACCATGATATAATAAAAGACTATTATAAGGTGTTTGAAAAGAGAGAAAGTTACGTACAAAAAGTTGATGTGGAGATAATTCATATTCAGCATTCGCTAAAATTTCTGCTTGTTCTTTAATCTCATATATTTTCCCATCGTATTTTGTATCATTAAATTCTTTTTTTTCAGCAATTTTGACTATAAAATTAGGGTCGTTCAAACTAGGATATAAAAAGTCATTTTCTTCCGGATTTGCGTCCAATTCATTTCTCTCTAATAGTTCTTTTTTTAAAAGGAATTTATTACAAGTTTTGTCATATTTTTTTGAAGAAGCACCACATTCGTTCATATCAAAATCTTCTTTAAGACGTTCCAAAGAATTATCGTTATCATTTACAAGTTGTTTTTTTTTTGGTTTTTTGGTAATAGGAATGGTAATATCTGTTTGCATTATATACTATATAATATACTATATATTACGAATATAATCTATATTCTTGTAACAGTTTATTTATGTTAGTTATTAATTTTTTTTTTTCTAAATTATAAGGTCTAATAGATTCTAAACATTCATCAATCGTTTTTCATTCAATCTTACTAACTTCAGTTTTTTGAAAATTTTGTAATATATCAATATTATCGTTCATATAAGCTAAAAAATATTTGTGTTTATAAGATTTATGGTTTGAACCTATAAATATTTCTTCGAATGGTAATAAATTTTCAACTATTTTTATATTTTTACTAGAATAACCAGTTTCTTCTTCAAATTCTCTTAATGCGCATTCCATATCTTTTTCTTGAAAATTACGTCTCCCTTTAGGGAATTCCCACTCAGTTTCAATCCATTCTGTTTTACTATTATTTATAATATCTAATAAAGTTATTTTTTCAAAATCATTTTGATTATTTGATTGAATGCCATTCATTATTATTTCAAATTTTTTAGAAGATGCTAATTCTTCGCCTTTATATTGATTTAAATTATTATCGCCCCACATTAATTTCCATAAATTGCTGAAAGATTCTGTTTTAAGACGTTCTTTTTCGTTAATAGACATTTCATCAACGCTTTTTTGTATTTGTTCTATATTGTAAGACGAATATTTACCTCTAATTAAATCAATATATCCATAACTATCTTTACGTCTTATCATTAAATATTCTATTCCTCTATCACTTGATCTAAACAATATAATTCCATAACTTGTTATGGGTAATTTGCATTGATGAAAAGCATGACCATGTTTTCCACAATTATTGCACATATTTGTTTTACTTATACTCATTCAAATAAATTAATAATATAATAATATAATATTAATAATACAATAATAATTATGTTTAAACAATTATCTTTTAATATTAATTTATTCATATGGCATTAGATCCAAAAGTATGGGGTCCTCATTATTGGTTTTTTTTACATACCGTTGCTATGTGTTATCCACACAGACCAAATACAATAACAAAAAAAAAATATTATGAATTTATTCATAATATACCGATGTTTATTCCAGTTGAAAATATGTCTAGTTATTTTAGTCAATTATTGGACCAATATCCGGTGTCGCCTTACTTAGATTCGCGTGATGCGTTTATAAGATGGATGCATTTTATACATAATAAAATAAATCAACGTCTGGAAAAACCAACTATTTCTTTAAGTAAGTTTTATGAATATTATTATGAACAATATAAACCCAAAGATCTTAAAATGAGAGAATATTATAAATCTAGAAGTAAAATAATCTATTTATTAATAGTTTTCATTTTTATAATAACAATATTTTATTTACATAATAAATAACAAATAATTTTTATCTTATCTTATTTTAATTAACTATAATTAAATGATTGACATAAAGACAACAAACAAAACAAAAAAAATAAAAGGGGGGAAAGTGATAGGTTCTGGTGGATTTGGGTGTATATTTAAACCAGCTTTAAAATGTAAAAGCAAAAAACGTTCACATAAAGATATTACAAAATTAATGAAAAACAAACATGCTAATATTGAGTTTAAAAATATAAAAAAATATAAAACAGTTCTGGAACATATACCAAATTACAGCGATTACTTTTTGGTTGATGGATTTTCCATATGTAAACCAGATAAACTGGACGATTATGATTTAAAAAATTTTAATAAGAAATGTAATGCGTTAAAAAAAATAGATTTAAATGAATCAAATGTTAATTCAAACTTAAATAAAATAAAAGCGTTAAACATGCCTTACGGTGGAGTAGATATAGGTGATTACGTTAAAGCCATTCGTATGGATTATAAAAAAATAAATAAAATGCATCAATCGTTAATTTCATTATTACAGAATGGAATTTTGCCTATGAATAAAAGTAAATTTTATCACTGTGATATTAAAGATTCAAATGTTTTAGTTCAAGAAAATGTTGGTGATTCGGAGTTAAAGACAAGATTAATAGATTGGGGGTTATCTTCTTCATTCAAAAATGATAAAAATGTTCCGAAACCTCTCAAAAATAGACCTTTTCAGTTTAACTTGCCTTTTTCTATAGTATTATTTAATACTACATTTGATAAGATGTATTCAGAATTCTTAAAAAAACAAACAAATCCAACTTATTTTATGATACGTTCTTTTGTTATTAATTATTTGATTGTTTGGGTAAATAAACGCGGTCCGGGACATTTAAAGTCTTTAAATTATATTTTTAAAGCATTTTTTGAAAGAGGATTAATAAAAGATATTGAAAAACAATTTAAAAAGGATATAATTGAATTTGAATATACTTTTTATTTTTTGATAGAGTATAACACAAAAGTATTATTTGCTTTCACTAAAGATGGTAAATTTGATAAAATGGGATATTTCTCTCTAGTGTTTTTAAAAAATTTGGATTTATGGGGATTTGTCATGAGTTATTTACCTATTTTAGAACGCTTGAATGATTCTTATAAAAAATTATGTGACTCTGAAATGAAAATTATAGAAAGTATTAAAAATATTATTTTGTATGTTATTGACTGTAGTGATAAACCCATAGAAAACTATAAACTAATGAAAAGTTTAGAAGAATTAACACCTTTATTTTTAGAATCTGAAAAAAAATCCACAATTCAATTTAAAAATTTTGATTCTTCATCTAATTCATCCAGTTCATCTAGTTCTTCTAATTCATCCAGTTCTTCTAATTCATCCAGTTCTTCTAATTCATCCACTTCTTCTAATTCATCCACTTCTTCTAGATCTTCCAGGGCTTCTTCTATTAAAAACACTACATCTAAATATAAAACATTATTAACTTCCCTAATTGAAAAAACAAAATCAAAAACAAAACGAAACACGCATTCAAAATAAAATTCTAGTGTTATTATATAAATATACGATGAAACTAGAAATATTAATATTTGGAGTAACAGCATTCTTAGCTTATAACACATATCACGATGGAAAGTATACAAAAATGATAATGAAAAATAAAAAATACTTTCAAATAGCCTTTTTTATATTTGCTGGTATCATTTTTTATCTTATGGTAAAACGAAATCCATCTAGAAGTAAAAATATTTTACTTCATGCAAATAATGTAGTTAAATATATGCCAATTGATAAATCATCTATGGACATGCTTTCCCCTTTAATAGATTTTACAACATCACAAAATGACCACTCTAGTTTCATGGGTGATTTAAATAACGAATTAGAACATTCTGTTAACAGCAATAATATGAATAATATGAATGCTGAAAAACGTATATTACAATCTGGTGGTAAAAGCACAAAACGTTCTGTCAGTGAAACTAAGAAAAAATATGTTGCTTCCCAACAAGGATGGAAATGTGGAGATTGTAAACAACAATTAAACGCATGGTTTGAAGTTGACCATATTAAACGATTAGACCGTGGAGGAACAAATGAAGTTAATAATTTAGTTGCATTATGTAGGGATTGTCATGGGAAAAAGACAGCTATGGAAAATATGTAATAAAAGCTTATAACCTTAATGCCTTTTAGAAATGTTCAAAAAATAAAAATGTATTTATATATTAATACTAATTTATAATTATGAGTAATCCAACTATTAAAGACCGTGCAATTAAAGCTTTAGATTACGCGGCTACAGAATTGGGTAAGTTGCCTGGAGTTGCTATAGATAAAGCTAAAAAAATTGGTGTTTCTGCAAAAAATGCCGCTGTTTCAGCAAGTACAACTGTAAAAAACGTTGCTGAGAGTGGATTGAATTCTGCAAAAAGTGTAGCCGAAAATGGAACTGAAATTGTTAAAGAAAATGTAAAAAAATACGAAGATTATGCTAAGACGTTTGACTTGAATGAATTAAAACGACCAGCAATTTATGCTTTTTTTTTAATAATAATGTTTATTCTCATTTGCTGTGTTCTTAAATTAATTTATTCAAAATCCTCGTCTTTACCACCAGAAAAAGCTCATATTTTATCCCAACAAGAAAACAATACTATCATTTTTATCGTTTTATTTACAATCGCAATTGCTGTGGTTGCATTATTGACTATTCCAAATTACAAAGATTTATTGATTTTTTTTTCAAGATTTAACAACGTATACTTACTCATTTTATACATAATCGCGCTTATCATAATGTATAGAACAGTTCCAAGAACTATTGTAGATAATTACGCACTAGCTTTTTTACCTTTAACTATGTTGATTGGCATTTATTTATTTTATTTAGCTATTGAAAAAAATAAAATTTATGGTTTTAATATCAATTACGAACGTGTAAAATACATTATTATTTATTTTTGCCTCATAGTGTTTATGTTACTATTTTATAAAGTTGACCCGGGTGGATATTTAAATACTTATTTCGGTCCTTCTCTCATCATATCTATTCTAATAGGGGTTTTTGGATTTCTTTATTTGCTAACGTTAATGAATTTACCAGGAATAACTGGTAAAGAAAAAGGGGTTGAGGGACTAGCAGGAACTAACTCATCATTTGGAGGATTATTTCAAGGATTAACAAAGATGGGTTTATTCAGCGGAATTAGTTTTATATTATTTTTAATAACTATTCTTATCGGAATTTTAGCATATTCTGGTGGGTTTTTAAATGGCACATCAGATAACGGTTTAAAGGTTAATACTAGCGTAATTGTTATTTTAAGCTTTTTTACAATTTTATCAGGTATATTTGCTTATCGTAATAATTTTTTTAAAGAAATGGCAAATATGAAATTGTTTAGTATAATTGCTTTTGTTATATGTTTCATTTCAATCATGTTTGGTGTTTTAGGGTCTCCAGGTGGTTTTTTTGACACAAGTTCATCACACGATAAAACAAATAGAGTATCTGGTATAATTATTTTATTAATAATGATTTTTATAGCATGGATTTTCTTTTTTGGAATACTGTTTTTTAATAATAGAAGCACCGGTGGCGAAAGTGAATCAGACTCAAGCTTATCATATGTTTTGAATTTGGCTAGACAAATTTTTATGTTATTATTTGGACTTATTATATCAGGATTATTGATTGGTTGGTTAGTGACAGGGGTTGAAGCTCTATCTTCAAAATCTGGTATAATCGCATTTATTTTAAATTTATTGATAGTGATTGCAATTTTAACTCTTGTTTTCAAATTAGTCACAGGTGGGACTTTTTATAGAAAATATGCTATTTTTAGATTGATTGTTAATAGTTTGTTATATATTCCATGTATTTTCTTAGGTGTAATAGAAACAATATTAGCTATACTAGGATTTGGTGCCACAGTCGGAAAATCTGGGTTATCTGGTTTATGGAGTGGATTGAGTACAACAATTGAAGCTACTAAGAATACACCTGCTTCTTATTATTTATTATTGATTATGATTATTTTGCTTTACATCGTATACTTTTTTTTAGCTTCACAAATTCAAACAAATATATCAAAACAAGGTGGAACTTTATTAGTGAATAATCCAATAACTCTAAATACAGAAAACGTGATTGGTTATTACGATAATTTGAATGGAACTAAAACGAAAGACGGTGCAGATGATTTTGACCATAATTATAAATATGCCATATCATTCTGGTTATTTATTGATGCAAATAGTCCTAATTATGATAAATCATTAAATAAATATACATCTATCTTTAATTATGGAAATAAACCTAGTGTCCTGTATAATGCATCTGAAAATACTATGATTTTTACGTTAAAAAATGATGGAGAACCAGCAATTGGTAGTGCAAGTAGATTGAAAAAACCGCCAGAATTGGACGCTAGTGGTAATATAATTATTTATAAAATGTCAGATGTTTTACTTCAAAAATGGAATAATATTATAATTAATTATAGTAATGGAACTTTAGACATTTTTAATAATGGAGAATTAGTTAAATCTGTGAATGAAGCAGTTCCAAAAATGTCAAAAGATGCATTAATAATTGGTTCAAATAAAGGTATAAGTGGTGGGGTATGCAACGTTGTATACTTTAATACACACATAGATATTTCACAAGTTTATTATTTATATAATTCTGTTAAAAATAAAAACCCACCTGTTCCAAAAAAATCTAAAGAATCTATCATTAAAACAATTGCAACTGCTACACATATTAAATCTAATCCACCAGTTATTGAGATTCCTATTAAAATTGATGTAACTGCAAAAACCCCGGAATTAGAAGAAAAACCTGTTTTATTTAAACCGGTTAAATCTGACCCGTCAATCATAAAAATGGATTATTTATCTTTTGATTGGTTTTCAAAACAATAGTAATTTCTCATTTAAACGGTAAAAATTTATTTGTATTGTTTTAAATTATTGTTCATGTAATTTATTAAAGTTTTATTATATTATATTTAAGAAAATTTCTCTCAATATAATATATTATGGATCTTAAGAACGTTCTCGTTATTATTATTATTCTACTTTTACTTTATGTAGTAATAAGTTATATTTTTAAAGGCAATAACACCTTAACTCAATTAAGCGATGGCAGTAAAATGCAAACAATTGCTGCTAAGGAATTAGCTGTAGGCGCAATTCCTAATTCTAGCAATTTTAGTTATTCTATTTGGTTTTATATTGAAGATTGGAATTATAAATATGGAGAAGCTAAAGTTTTATATGGTAGAATGAGCGAAACAACATCTTCGGTGGTTAAGGGTGCAACTACATTTGGAAATGATCCATGTCCTTTAGTTGTTTTAGGCGAAACTGAAAATAATCTAGATGTATCCATAACATGCTACCCTGGAACTCCTTCTTCCACTTTAGGAAGTTTAGATAATTTAAGTAATACAAAAGGCACCGGGAATAATATTATTCATACTTGCAAAGTAACAAATGTTCCAATCCAAAAATGGGTAAATTTGTTAATTAGCACATATGGACGAACGTTGGACGTTTATTTAGATGGTAAATTAGTTAAAACTTGCGTTATGCCAGGTATTGCAAAAATTAATAGTGACGCAAACTTATACGTTACACCTCTTGGTGGATTTTATGGATGGACCTCAAAATTCCAATATTTCCCAACTCCAACAGACCCACAAACTGCATGGAATATTTATCAAGCAGGATATGGTGATAGTTGGTTATCTAATTTGTTTGGAAAATATAGAGTTAAGGTTAGTTTTATGAATAATGGAAAAGAAAAAGGTTATTTTCAAATTTAAATAATGAATAGCTTTTTCTTATTATATAATATATAAAGGATGGACATAGGAAAAAATACGGGAAGAGGAAGTGGATTTAAAGATTTTATGAACTCTAGCAGTTTAATTGCCAGGGTATCATTCATATTGCTTATAATTATAATTTTTATAGCTATACTGCAATTGTCAATTACGTTTTTTGCATGGTGGTTTGACCCTAGTAAAAACCCACATTTATTAGACGGCATGATTCAAGCAAATAATGGAATGGTGATACCACAAGACCCAAAAATGCAAAAGTCCACAACAATCGTTAGATCTGTGAATGGACCTAATGGGATAGAATTCACGTGGTCTGTTTGGTTGTTTATTGATGGAACTGCTATTGGCTCTGATGATTCAACGGTATATAAACATGTTTTTAATAAAGGTAATATTAATTTTGGAAATGATGGAATTTCATTAGTAAACAACGCACCTGGTATGTATATTTACCCCAATAAAAACGCTTTATACATTATAATGAATACATATAACGCGGTAAAAGAAACTGTCACAGTGAATGATATTCCTTTAAATAAATGGGTTAATGTTATTATGAGATGTCGTAATACTAATTTAGATGTTTATGTAAATGGAGTCATTACAAAAAGTTTAAAATTATCTAGCGTACCAAAACAGAACTATGGAGATGTGAATGTTGCGTTGAATGGTGGTTTTAATGGATATATTTCTAATTTATGGTACTATAGTTACGCATTGGGAACAGCTGCTATATACGATTTAGTAAGAGCTGGTCCAAATACTACTATGGCTTCGGGTGCAAATGTCATGAATAAAGAATCTAAATATTTATCAACTAGATGGTTCTTTTCTGGTGCCGGAGACCAGTTTAATCCTGTTGGTTCAGGCTACCAATTAAATAGAAATAATGAAATGCAAGGTGGACGATATTATTTTAACGGTTAATAATTCTAATTAAGCGTAATGTTATTTTTGCTTGTTTATTACAATCTTTTATATAGTTAATTTTATATAACTATATAAAATGTCATGTCTTGGACCTAATTATAATCCAATTCCAACAAGAGAATGGTATCGTTTTGAAAATGTATGTGTTCATAATAATAATAATAATAAGAATAATTCTGTTATTTGGAATGGAAAATTTTATCCTTTAAGTAATTTGAAAAAAGGTAATGTTCTACAATATAAAAAAAATAGTGCAAATATTACGAAACAACAAAGATACGCACAGATTGTAAAAGGAAAATGGACAAATCGCACAAAAACATGGGGAACTCAAACAGTTACTTATACTAATCCAAATATAGCTAGTTTAAAACGAATTTGTTATAATAAAATAATAACAAACAACGGAAATGAAACAAATGCTAGTTCTTGTATAAACAGTTATCAACCAACTGATTTACCTTTAACATGTGACAAATACATTAAACCATCATTCCATTCGTTGCCGATAAATAAAAATGTTTCAAGTAAGACAAATCAAAATATGCCATTTAATAAAAACAACAAACAAATTAATAATATTAATTATAGCAACGTTTTACCAAAAACAATAGTTACCTCTAATCATGCCACTAAAACTAAAACTCAAAATGAAGTTATTCCAAACGGTGGTATTCTGTTATACAACATTAGTGAAAATATATGCACTGGACAAATTTATAGTATAACTGAACCTCAAACTTGTTTTCCAAGCACAGATTCTAATATACCAGGACCTCCTGTTTATTTATGTTACAATTCAAATCTACCAACTTATTATCCAAGACAACGAGTTTCTTTTTCCGCAGGAGGAAATAAATGGCCGGAAGGAGAAAAGGCATTTTTTTACACGAATGATGAAAATGCTCAAAACTGCGAAATTTAATAAAATCATTAAACTATGAATTAAGCTCTTAATTTTGGATTCACACAAATTTCTTGGCTAGGGAAAATATCGCCAGACATACATGTATCATTATCACCTACTTGGATACAACTACGATATCCTTGGTCTTCTCCTATATAACACCAACCTGATTTATTAGTGGATTTATTAGATTGTATGCAACTAGTTGCTTCATCTTCATGGAATGAATCATCGTACTTATTGCGATTATTGTATTTGTTATATTGTTCCTCGTGATAACGATTTTGATTTTGTTGACTTTGATTATATTTGTTTTGATTATATTGGCTTTGTTGATGACTAAATTGGTCAGATTGATAATTAACCGCTTTATTTAAATTGTTATTACTATTATTACCATTATTGTTACTATTGTTACTATTACTACTATTGTTACTATTACTACTATTACTACTATTGTTACTGCTAGTCTTGTTACTGCTATTGTTGCTAGATGCGTTATTATTAATGTTGTTGCCTGTTTTACCACCACCTGTTTGTTCACTTCCCTTCATAGAAGTTTGAGCATTTGCACCGACTATATCTCCTGTCGCTTTTTCTACTTTATTAACGCCTGTGTTTATCGTACCTTCAACTACATCTACACCAGCTTTTGTTCCAGTTGCTGAATTAGTTGTTATTTTTTTGGTCGTGTCAGCAGCAGTCTTTCCAAATAATCCTGCAAAATATTTACTAAATGAATCAAACTGGCTGGAAACAGAAGATATTTGGCTCCCTTTGTCTAAATAAGTTTTGTAAATAACAAAACCTAATATTACGAAAATTAAACCTATAATAAGCATTATCCATAAATTAACGCCTCCTGTCTTACTACTTCCATATGTTGATGAAGTATAACTTGATGTAAAAGTTGATGGTGCTGAATATGTTGGAGAACTATTCATTTATAATAAAAATATATATATTAAATTTTTATTATAAACCTTCTATTCTATTTTCTATTTTTTCTTTTGTTAGTTTTTCTTTTATTTGTTTTTCTTCTTTTATTTGTTTTTCTTCTTTTAAATCCACCTTCAGGGTTAGGCAAAAAATGAATTTTATCAAAGTCGTCGCCTTTATATTGTTTACCGTTAATCATAATTCCAGAGTTTTCATGATCATGTTGAAGATAAACGTCTTCAATCTTACCTTTTGCAATTACGGCATTTGTTCTAATTAATTCAACACTTTTACCAACTAGTTCTGATGGGGAATTTTTTTGAAAAACCTCATATTTATGATATGTTAATTCAACCATATATATATTTAGTTAAAATAATTTGTTATTAGTTAAAAATTATTTAAAAGTCAATAAATACAAAAATTGGTTGACATTTGCTAACATCTCATCACGAATATTATATAAATCGCTATTAGACATTGTTTTTAACGCAGATTCATTATCTAAATTTACTAAATAACCCTTGAATTTCTCCATTTCTCTCTTGAAATCAAAGACAGAATCAAAATCCTTGAGAGAAATGCGTTTGACATGTCTCAGATTAATTCTATCACCACGCTTTCCTAATAACACTTCTATAAAAGAATCTACGTTTTCATGTAATTTAGAGCTCAATTCATCAGTTGCCTTATGTGTAGCATAACTATGCGTTTTCCAATGATATAATTTTATTAAATTCAACATTTCTAAAAATTTAATTGCGACTTCTTGTTCAAATTTTTGTAAAGATTTTCCTTGATTATTTCTACGCGTTTTTCTATAATTTATTCTATTTTTTTGAGTTTTTGGCATATTTAATATGTATTTAATATGTATTATATATTATAAAGAGATTATTTTTTATTTTTGCAAGTTTTGTTACTTGTAAATTTGGTTAAAAATTATAATCGGGGAATAAACGTTTCGCCAAAATCATTCATTTTTTCTAGTTTCGCTATTGTTTTATCCAAATTACTTTTATTAGTATTTGCAAATAAATAGTCTGTATTAGGTGACTTTTCATTCTGTTTGATTTGTTTATATATATTATTAATTTTGTTTGTTATGATGGATAATTTATCTTTATCTTTAATTAATTCTTCTTCTAGATTAACAGGTTCTGTTACTAAAGAAACAGCAAAATATAATATATATCGGCGTTTTTTATTACAATTGTTGGAATATTTTAATGAAAATAATTTTAATAAACTATTCATTATTTTTTGAATTAATTTATGATGATTTTCAGATTCTTTTAATAAAGCGTCCCATATTATCCATACAACATCCATTTGACTTTTTGATTCCACAGGCATTTTATTTCTTCTCTCACACTTACATTTTTCTTTTTTATTTTTACAAACAGTTTCATATTCCGAAATCCATTCAATCCAATAACAAGCATTCATACTATTTTTGCCTTTATTGGATATATGGTAAGCAAATTCATTCATAGCTATATAGAGTTCCTTAGGGTCATCTGGTAACATAATATGTTTAGCATATTCTGCATTAGGTGCTTTTAATTTATCAGAAAGTTGCAACATATCAAAATCTTCTTTTTTAATTTTAATTTCATCAAAACTATGTTTTCTTTTAGCATGACAAAGAACATAAATAATTTCGCTAAACAATTTTCTTATTTTATCGTTATTTCTCAACTTCATTTCGTTTCCTAAAAATCCAGTTGATATAATTTCTTTAAAATTTTGAATCCTTAAATCAATATAAACAGCTAGTTTAGGATTTCCTAAATGAATATATTTACTATAAAAATATAATACAATTTCCCATAAATCAGAAAAATGCCCTGAGCATATAAATTCTGCACTCCAATAACACGCCGGTTCTATTTTTGATTTTATTAAATTATTTAGTAATTCTTTTTTTACATCTGATTTTTTAAACCCAGAGAATGTTATATTTTTGAATTCTTTTTGTTCTCTTATATCATTTATTTCTGCATCTGACATTAAATTAGAAAGCGATTTTATATTTTGCAATATAACAAAAATAACAAAATATACTAAACATATACTAAAAAATATAGTAATAATACATATAGAAGAAAAATGAATAATTTATTAAAATCTACGTTTAAACCTTTTAAAGCCATTACCTCCACATACAAAAAAACTTCTACATGGGGAAAGGTATTGTTTTTTGTAATTCTAATAATGATTGCATGTTCTATGTTTAATAAAAAGAAGGAAGGATTTGAACAAACCAAAAATTTTATGTTCAAATCAGGAACAGATATTTATGATGATTTTTATAGTGACATTTACGATTTTTTGGTATTTAGTGATGTTAAAGATGATTATGAAGTAGGCGAAATTATAAATTCAACAAAACCAACTCAAGAAAGCATCATTCTAGATATCGGGTCAGGAACAGGACATCATGTTGGATTATTGAATAAAAAGGGTTATAAAACAGTTGGATTAGATAAATCACAATCTATGATTAAAAAAGCGAAGGAAAATTATCCTGAATATGATTTTGTCCAAGGAGATGCGATGAATGCTATGCAATTTCAACCTAATAGTTTTACACATATAACTTGTTTATATTTTACTATCTATTATATCAAGGATAAAACATTATTTTTTAATAATTGTATGAAATGGTTAATGCCTGGAGGTAGTTTGGTTGTTCATATTGTGGATAGAGATATGTTTGACCCTATTTTACCTCCAGCAAATCCGTTAGTAATGCTAACACCGCAAAGATATGCCAAACAACGTATAACAAATAGTACCATCACTTTTGACGATTTTAAATATAACGCAAATTTTGATTTAAATCCTGATAAAAACTCTGCTACATTTGTCGAAAAATTTCAAAACAAAAACGATGGTAAAACATTTAGAAAACAAGAGCATAACATGTATATGGAAACCGAACCAGATATATTATCTATGGCTAAAACTGCAGGGTTTATAATAAAAGGAAAAATAGATTTAATAAAATCTGGTTATGAATATCAATATTTATATCTATTCCAGAAACCCGCATAAATAACGCGTAAATTATAATATAAATTATTAGTTTTATAATATAATTAAAAACATTTAATTAAAACATTTTTGAAATATGTATCAAATTATTTTATATTTTATAGGAATTCTAATTGCAATTATAATATTGGTTGCAGCATATATCAAAATGAAATTTCGTTTTTGGACTTTGCAACCAGTTTTTCATATATATGATTTTCATTATTATTTATTTCCACCGGGAATAATAAATCCCGAATTACCCGAAAAAAATAAATACTGTAATTTCAAAGAAATAGAAACAGAGAAATATGATTCTTTGAGTGAATTTCAAATAAATAAATTTGTGCGTTTTATTTGTTCAAATTATTTAAAAAATGAAGATAACTGTTACTCACCTACAAAAAATAACATAATGCCTTATTTTGAAGGGCATAATGCTACTAGTTTTTTTTCATTTTATTATGAAGATGAATTATTAATGAACTTAAAAAAAGGCACTACTGTTCAGGATAAACGATTAATAGGAATAATGACGACAAGACCACTGAATGTAACAATAAATAAAGGGAGAATAAATAAAGGGAGTTCACAAATAAAAATGGATGTTTATTATGTAGATCATTTATGTGTAGATAGAATGTATCGCAAAAAAGGAATCGCACCCCAAGTAATACAAACACATCATTATTATCAACGACATAATAATAAAAAAATTAAAATTTCGTTGTTTAAACGCGAAGATAATTTAACTGGAATTGTTCCATTATGTGTTTATAATACTTATGGTTTTGATATGGATAAATGGCAAAAACCTATTGATTTGATGCCAAATATCGCGTCTTTAACAGAATGTGGTAAGACAAACATACACCATTTATTTGATTTTATGAGAGAAAATATATCAAGAAAATTTGATATTTGTATTCAACCTGAAATATCTAACATATTAGAGCTTATAAAAACAAAAAATATTTTTATTTATATGATGATATGTGATGGAGAAGTTAAAAGTGCATATTTTTATAGAAAATCATGTACTTTTATTCGTAATGGTTGTGAAGCTATTAGTTGCTTTGCGACGATAGACGGTTTTTCCAATAAAGAAAAATCAAATGGTTTATTTGTTCAAGGATTTAAAAATGCATTATGGAAAGTTGCGAATGAGAATAAATTCAAATTTTTAATAATAGAAGACATTTCTGACAATAACATTATAATAGATAATTTAAAATTAAAAACAAAACCGACTATGATAAGTCCGACAGCTTACTTTTTTTATAATTATGCATATCATACACTAAGTTCTAAGAATGTTTTTATTATTTGTTAGCGTACATATTTGCCAACTCGCACGAATGAATCTATCACAAAAATAATAAATATTCCTAAAAAACAATATAATATAATTTCTTCTGTTACATTTCCTGTTTTTTCATCTTGTTGTTCTTCTAAAAGATGAATCATATAATTTAATTTTTCTATTAAAAGACTATTTTCACCTGTTTGATTATTGTTATTATTGTAATCAATACGCTGTTGAATAGTTTCCACGTTACCTGTATAATAAGGCATATTTACTGGAGAGTTTTTGTATATTTGTTCATAATTTGGCATAAATCTTTTATAATAATCACTATTAGATGAAATATTGCGTTCATTATTATCATGCATATTGCTTGATGTTTCGTTGTCCCTTATTATAGTTTGTTCAACTCCAACAGAAGTTGGTGGAGGTAAAGGATTAAAATCTGCTAATTCATTTGAATTATCAGAATCGTGCGGTAAATTATGAATGCTTTTTAATACAGAATGTACTTTTTCGGAATAATTATTTTCTTTAGGGATTCTTTTTTGTGTCCTATTATGTGATATTCTTTTTCTAGCTATTGGATTGTCATTATCTTTATTGTTTACTTGAATATTTTCATCATCAAATGGTGCTGCATACATTGCTAAAGACATTCTCTTAATAAAAAATAAGATAATAATTTGAAAAACAGTCTGAATTTCATTTTTCTTTAATTTATATCTTTTTATAATTTAAATAAAATCCAAAATCTTTAGAATATAAATTATATATTATTCAAATTATTCAAATTAATTTCGTTTGTTTTATTAAATAAGAACATGATAAAACAAAAAACAAGAGATTTATTATTTTTGTTATCTATAATATTTTTAGCAATTTTGACAGGGATATTATTAGACTTAAATGAAGAAAATGTACAAAAAGAAGCCTTTGTTCCGATAATTAATCAAACATGTAAACCAATAATTAGAAACATAAAAAATTCCATAAAGGATAAAATAAATAACGTGACTAGATACTTTAAAGTATTTTTTAAAAAACTTAAATTAATATAATTTTTATTAAATTTTATTATATTTTATTATTATATATTATCATTTAATTATATGAAAAATACAAAAAAAAAAATACCGGTGATAGTTGAACAACCTGTGAATGTACCAATCCCACAGCCCCAACATAATTTTTTTATAAGGACGATTGATTATATACATGACCATATATTGTATTTAAATAACAGTAAATTTTTTGCAGGATGTATTATGATTTTACTCAACGTTGGTTCTAAATTTATTAGTATACAATTTAGTAGATCAACGGAAGAATACTTAAAGCTATCTATTACAAAACAAATTCTTGTTTTCGCTATGGCGTGGATGGGCACTCGTGATATATATGCAGCATTAGGATTGACTGCGGTATTTGTTATATTATCAGACCATTTATTTAATGAGGAAAGTTCTTTTTGCGTAGTTCCACACAATTATAGAATATTACATAAGTTAGAAGCTGCCGCGGATACTAACAACGACAATATTGTTAGTCACGACGAAATAAATGCGGCGATTGCAATATTAGAAAAGGCCAAGCGTGAAAAAACTTCAAAACAATATGATAATTTACAAAAAATGCAAGAAAAAGAAAAACAAGAAAAACAAGAACAACAACAAAAACGTCAGGCATATTGGTGATAGGTTATTTTTGAATGTAATTTATTTTAGGCAAAACAATCTGAATCTGTATTCATAAATTCATCTATTAGATGTTGAGGAATATAATTAAAGTCTATTATTTTACGATTTAATTCAAATTTATCATATGCATTTTCTTTTTTCATTCTCTCATCAAAATACTCCTTATTATTATAACACTTTAAAGCAGTCTTTGGTCCACATTTATTCAAAACAGATGGGATATTATCGCTAATATCACCCATAACAATCTTACAAAATAAATCTACTTCAGCACTTCCACCAAGTGTCTTCTCCGATATTTCTTTATAAGAAAGGTTGAAAATTCGTAGTCGTGGATTAGCTAACTGTAAATAATCTTTATCGCTGGTTATAATGTATATTTTTGAATTAGGATATTTTTCAAGAATATATTTACCTGAAATAGCAAGACAATCATCCGCTTCCAACTTTGGATGTTTTAAAATATATCTTACACCACCTTGTTGAAATAATTTATCTTCATATACCATTTTAAAGAAAGGTCCACCCATAAATTTATCATCTGTTTTTCTAGTTCCTTTGTATTTATCAAATATTTCATTCCTCCAAATAGATTCCCTCTTACAATCCTTTCCAACAATCATGAACGGTTTTTCATCATTATTTATATTCAGATTTTTGATTATGTTTTTTACATTGTCCACGAAAGTTTTTTTAAATTTTTCAACAAAGGTTTCATTCAAAAATGGGTCTATTAATTCATTTTCTGGATATGCATTTTTCCACCAACGCATAATAGAATGGTATCTATAAAAACAAAAATAGCTACCATCTATTAAAATAAAAGTGTTTGGTTTTTCGTATTCAATTGAATTTATCAAGGATATCATTTGCAGTTAATTAATTAACCAGATTTGCTTATTGCCTATATTATGTGTTATATTATGTGTTATATTATGTGTTATATTATTTGAAATCAATTTTATTATTTTTCATATTTATTATAGATTCTAAGATTTCACCTTCGTAAATATATTTATAAAATAAGTTATATATAAACATTAAACTATTTGCAGAATGCGTAGCAAAATCTGTGACATTTATTTCTTTAAGATCATTTCGTTGAAATACAAATTTTTTATTTAATTTATTATATTTTTTGATTGTGATTAAAATTTCTTTTACAAATTTTTTACAATTGTTTTTAAACATACTCCAATTAAAAAATTTTTTATTACCAATCCTATTTTTGGTATCATTCATTATTTGTTTGAGAGTGTAATTTTTATTTTTTATATTTAATTTTTTAATATTGTGAAAGTTATGAATATTACAATTTTCGCATAAATTTATACAATTATTTTTTTCAAGTAATAATAATTTATTTTTATTATTTGGTAGTTGTATTTCAACAATTATTAAAATATGATATAATAGACTATTTTCTACGTCATTTATTGTTTTGTCGTATTTATACAATGTAAAAAAGTTCAATAATTTTTTTGTAACATCGCCCACATTTTGTTTTACTAAATAAAGCTTGTTTATTTTATAGTCTCCATATAAATCTAATGTATTTTTACTTTTTTTACTGTAATTATAATAAAATATATTATTGTCCTCAATATTGCTTTTAAATAACTTAAAAACAAAATAACTAAAACAAATGAATATACCAATCATTAAAAATAAAAAGCTAATAAATAAAAAAAACAATATTAAACAAATTATTATTTTAAAACGATTATTTGTTATTTTTATGTTTAAATCATATCCAAATATTAACATAAATTAAGATTACATAATTTTTATAAAATTTATAACGCTCATTTTAATATGAAGGTTTTATATTATCAATTCTTGTTACTGTTATTATTTATTCTTGATACACCTGTATTATTTCTGAAAATTTCTATACAACCTCTTAGATGATGTTCTTCATCAAACAAATTGTATTTTTTTCCTAATAAACTAAAAACTGATTGATCATTTCTGTGTTCTTTAAAACAATCAAAATTTTTATTAACAGATGGGGTATTATCTATATTATGATAATCACAACATAATTCATACCATTCATTAACAAAATTGCGTATTTTATCACATACAAAATATAAATTAACACCAGCTTGTTTTTGACGTGAATTCAAATATTTATCATCTAATACACCTAATTTTATTATTAAATCCATTTTATTCCATTCTTTTTCTATAAGAGTATTGGTACTAATTATTGAGTTTTTTTTTACTAAATCTAGTTTTTCTTTAATTATATTTTTTTTTAAAATATGAATTTCGCAACCACAATCAAGGTATAATAATTTATCACCATCTGTCATTTGTTCTAATGTTTTTTTTATTATGTATGGTTTCCATATCCAATAACCATATCCTCTGGGATTGGATAAAATAAAATTAGAATGTTTTTCCCAAAATTCTTTATCATTTCTTAAATATTCGTCGGTGTAACCAATAACATTATCAAACAAATTCGTTTGTTTTGCCTGATTTGTTAATCTATCCACTGCTTTCAAAAAATTTTCATTACCAGCACCGAATGTTATGCATGTTGGCATGTTATATATAATATAATATAACTATAATTATATTTTATATATCACTATCACTAAATATCTAAACTAACCGTATTTTTATCAGATTTTTGACGTCTTTTACTACGTTTTGGCATATTTCCATCTGCTTGTAATTCTTTCAAATCCGAGATACTTATGGTGCTACTATCATTCAAGTTTATATTTGAACTTGAGCTTGAGTTAGTGTTTGTTCTTGTATTTGAATTCATGTTTTGTTGAATAGATGACGAAGATGGAGCTTCTTGAATGTTGATTGTTTTTGTCTTTAATCCAGATAAAATATCTGAAATATCACTAGGTCCCTTCATTTCAGCTCGTGAACTTGGTTGGCGTCTACTACGCTCACCGTCATTCGCACCCGCAAAGTTTTCTCTTATATTGATGCCATCGTTCTGGTTAGGATTGAAATTGTTGCGTCCCATATTAAATCCCATACCTGCATTCAAGTCTGGTCTATTGTTGAAACTACTGTTATTGCCAGGTCTATTAGAAGGAGGGACTGGTGCATTTGGACCTTGTGTCGCCATAGGTGGTGGCGGTCCTCCACCCATAGAAACTTGTGGTTCAGGGTTCATTATATTATTCATGAATCCTCCAAAACTAGGATTTGTTTGACTCATGGAATTAACTGCTGCTGTTTGGAATTGACGCATTAAATCGGGATTTTGACGTAAAATGTCATCCATGCCAGGCATAGCTGATTTAAACATCGTATTTGTCATATGAACCATCATAGCACTTCCACCCAATTGAAACAATAATTTGAGTTCAGGTGCCATAGATGCCTTACTTTTATATTTTTCATATAATTCACCAAATACTTCATCATAATCCGTCATATTTTCATTCACTTGTTCACTCCACCCATCTAATTTAACATCAAATGGATCAAAACGATTATTTAAAAATTCAATTCCGTTTATACATGCCATCAACATATTTCCTTGAAATTTTACGGAGTTTTGTTTGTTTTTTTCCTCCATAATCATTTCATATTCACCTTGCATTTCTGCAAGAGGTGATTCCATACTATATTTTTTTGTTAAATTTACACCTTTTTGTTCTAATGCTTCCAACTTTCTTAAATATTTGAATTTCTCTCTTAGTAACTCTTCTTTACTCATCTGTGGTTGGCTTGAAACAGGCTTGTCTGGATTGATAGGGACGTTATTGAATTTGGCAAATCCATCCCAGGTTTTATCCGTAGCTCCATCAGCTGTGGCTTTTCCAATACTTGGTTCATTAGAGGTATCAGTAAATCGTACACCTGATGGTTTATCATTACTGTCATCATCAAAATTTAATGAAATGGATTTATTAAATAAGTCCGATTTTCCTTCAAATAAATTTATATTGGGATTTGCATCATCCACTAAATCATTCAACTCGTTCTCTAAATTATTTAAGTCATCAACATTAATATCGCTTGTTAAACGGGAATTAGAAGACTTTTTATTATCATTCATCAATAACTCTATTCCCGACCCAAAATTAGAAGACCTACTACTTTTATTTTCGCCTAAATTGATTGTTGAAATATCTATAATTTCACTGTCCATTATGATTTAATAAGAACATATAATTTTAAGTATTACGAATATTAAATATATTTTTTAAATTAAATGCGATTGGTGATTTATAATATTATAATATTATTGTTTGTTAAAATTCTTTTCCGTTGAATATTGTATTTACTACATTATTTACACGAATAAATGTCGTTTTTTTGTATACTTCTTCCATTTTAGATGCTCCTATATATGTTAACGTAGACCGAATTCCACCTAATATATTTAAAATCGTTTGTTCTATATTTCCTCTATGTTTCAATCTAACACATTTGCCTTCTGCTACTCTATAATTTGCTACACCACCATAATGTTTTTGCATCGCATTTGAAGAGCTCATACCATAAAACACTTTATATTTTGTATCATTTTCTAGGACTGTTTCTCCGTTGCATTCTTCGTGTCCAGCAAATAACCCACCACACATTACAAAATCTGCACCCGCCCCAAACGCTTTACTAAAATCTCCGGTATATTGTATTCCACCATCTGAAATAATATACATATAACGTTTGACATTTACATCGTTGGCATTATTGTTGTTATTGTTGTTATTGTTGTTATTATTGTTGTTATTATTGTTGTTATTATTGTTGTTATTTATCTGTAATTTTGTATCATATACACAACTAAGTTGAGGATAACCTATTCCAGTTTGTAATCTAGTCGTACAAACACTTCCAGACCCTATACCCATTTTAATAATATCCACGCCTCTATTGAAATATTCTTCTACCATATCATAAGTCACTACATTTCCAGCTACAAGTGTAGTTTCTGGATATTTTTCCCTAATGTCCTCAATTGTTTTGAAAATATGTGTTGAGTAACCATTCGCTATGTCCAAACAAATAAAATAGGGTTTAATCTTATCCATAATTATATCTAAATTTTCCAAATCCGCTCTTCTTGTTCCGATTGAAACCATATAATAATTTCTATCAAGGTCGTATGGAATATCTTCTGCTTTGTGAAACTTATGAAGACAAGTTATTATATGATGTTTTTGCGTTTCTCTAGCCATAGCAACTGTGCCAGTTGTGTCCATGTTTGCGACCATAATAGGTATTCCTTTCCAATCACGACCGCTGTGATAAAAATGCATTTCTCTTTCTAAGTCAACGTCATTTCTGGAATTAAGGTTGCTAATTTTTGGTACTAACAAAACATCAGAAAAATCTAATTTAATTTCTTTCATCCATCCATTATCGTTATTCGTCATATTATATTAATTTATTAATAATATGTTTTTATACTGATTTATTATTTATAAACCAAATTCCTTGTAAAAATGAATCAGCTAAGTCATCTTTCTTTTTATGTTCTTTAAACATTTTTTCCCAATAAATATAATTTTGGTTGTTAGACAATATTTCTAAACACTTTTGAATCCCTCGTTTTTTTCTCTCGCTATAACTATTTTTAATGTCCGATTTGCAATCTTTCAATTTGTTTGAAGATGAAATAAACTCTATATTTATATAATTATTTTGCATAATAAAATATTGAGCAATCATTCCTTGTATTGTTTTCATTCTATTCGCAATAGGACTAATCTGATTTTCAATTATGACATGTGTGATTGTATCTATTTCATTTTTAAAAAGTATATCTAATTTTGTTTTAATGTTTCTACCTATTGATATTATGTTAATTTTAGAAGCATTCACATTTGTAGTTCCGATTGGTTCAAAACATTTTTCAAAAATATAATTATTTATTAAGTTTATTAAATCTGATTTTTTTATAGGTTCTTCGTAATTAATATTGTATTTTTCTGCTAATTCATATAAGTTTTTTATTTTTTGTTTATTGATGAATGATGGCTTTAAATCACTTGATGGAACTTGATAGGGTTGTTTTTTACTATGTTTTAAACAATAACATTTTCCATTTTTTGAAAATTTTGCAGGTTTATTACATATCAAAGATTTATCTATTTCACCGCATTTTATTTCTTCAGATAGTTCACCAATGTTAATAACATCCCATTTTAAAATTTGTAACTCTGTATTGTTTTCAGGTTTATCAAATAAACAAATAGCTAAGTTTTTAATCCCAACATCTATACTTAGAATTTTCATATATATATTATATTAAAACGTTAAAATAATTTATATATATTAATTATAATTATAATTATAAAACAAATGTATTTTTATTTTTTTTCAGGTTCGGGGTTTAATGACACATTATGTGGTATAGATGCAAGTTTGGATTATTGCAAAAGAAATAACAGAATATTATTAATTGACGGTGTAAATTCCACATATAAAATTAATTATTCTGATTATTTTGATTTTTCTGTTGATTTTAAATTTATAATAAATGATACAATGCAAATAAAAGAAATTTTAGAAAAACATAAAGATAGTAGTGTTTATCCATCTATATTAAAAAATGAAATGAATGATTTAATTAACGGCAAATTACAAATGCCATATCACTGTAATTTGAAAGAACGTTTTCGTGGATATACTTATAAAAATCATAATTTTACATTTCCGGTTGACGATATAACAGAAACAATAATAGTTTATAAACATATTGGTGGTGGAGATGGTTATCCTATATTTAAAAGTTTAAAATTTAATAATATTGTAAAAACAAACTGTGTGTTAAATTATAAACTAGTTAAACAACCTTATTTGGCTATTCAGGTTCGCAACACTGATTATAAATGCGAATATGAAAAATTATATGAAGACAATAAGACTTTGATTCATTCTTACAATTCTATATATTTAGCCACAGATGACAAAAATTCCATTTTATTTTTTTTATCTAAGGGTTTAAATTTATTTAATTTTGCAACATTAAATAATGGGTCGTCAAATTTTATAAACTTACATTATGATAAATCAATTGACCCACATATTAAATTTGTTGACTTAATAACCGATATATTTTTATGTGCGATGTCTGATAAGTTGCAATCTAATTCAAAAGGCGGATTTATAAAACTCATAAGAAATTGTCATTACGACAAAAAACATATCAAACAAATGTTTGATTTACACATTTAGGCATTTTAAAGGCCTAAAGGTGTAAAAAATTAACTAATTATGAAATAAAATTATAAATTATTATTTTTACTTAAGATTTATTCATATTTTTAGGTGGAGTAATCGCAGGCGATATCGTCCTCGCTTGTAATTGTTCCCTAGATAAATAGGGTGATTTTAAATTACTTTCATTATAACCAAAACCTGGCTTATTTGTATCAAATGTACTTTTAAATGTGAACGGAACATTCTCTGAAGGTGTCGCTTTTGATGAAAAATGAACAGGTAAACCTAATGCTTCGCATGCTTGAAAACTATTTGCTTTCATTATTTGAGAAGCGTTATTTGTTAGAAATTGTCTATATTGCCAACTTGATGTTATATTTTCTTTTTGTTGTATATTTTCATTAACAATTGCTTCTGGTTGCCATGAAGAATAAATTCTACCATCTGCCATTATAGGAGGAAAATTAAAATGAATATTATTAGAACCGCTATAACATGTTGCCCAAGACATAATATACTATATATTAGTATATTATTTTATATTGGAGAAATTATTCGTGATTCAATATTTTTAAAATAGCATTTTTAGTAGCTTTTGAGTTTTCTGCAATCAACCCTTTTGATATTGCTATTTCTTTTAATTTATTCAACGACATTTTTTTATAATCTATTACATTATTTGAATCTTCTAAATTATTGGATATATCGGATAAATCAATTGTTTTAGTTTTTAAAAAATCTGTTTCACTTGAGTGTATTTCCATTTTTTTTGATAATTCAAATATGTCATTATTATCTAGATTAATTGTTTCACTCATGTCTATTATTTTTACAGTTTCACCATTTTCTTCCGATTCCTCATTGTCATTTTCGCTATCTGAATTATCAGTATCATCACTATCAATATCATCAGCATCGTCTAATTCACTAAAATCAGATTCATTATCATTTTTAGATTCTTCCAGGATTTCATCAAAATTTATAATTTTTACATTTTGCGATTCAGATTCAAAAATTTCTATTTTTCTTTTGTCTTTGTCATCATTATCACCGTTACTATCGCTATCCTCACTATCATCACTATCTTCATCACTATTACTGTCATCTTCGTCATTTTCGTCATCTTCGTCATCTTCATCTTCGTCTGTGTCATTTTCATCGTCTGACACTTCTATTAATTTTTGTGATAAGTTATTTTCAGCTCCTCCAATTCCAGCACCTGTGCCAGATTGTTGAATGTTTTGAGAATAACTAGGACCTGTATTATATGACATTATTTGTAATCTACCTTTTAAAAAATTCATTTCTTCTACCATAGTGTTAACTAGTTCAAACATAGAAGAAATCTTGTGATTTTGTTCTTGGATTCTTTGCATAAATAAATATCCTAACACTCCTATAAGCACTAAAGTTATGCCTAAACACATTAAAAAAGGAATTGTCAATATGTCAGTTAAAGCCATTATTAATTAAAGAATATATATTTTTATTTTTAGAAAAACGAATAAAATGTATAATAGAATATAAATCATAAGTTATAAGTCAAATAAATTTAATAATTAAAGTTAATAGTGTTATCAATTATTTCTTTTGGATAGTTCATATCATACAAAACTTTAATTCCTCCTTTAATATTTGATATTCCTTTTTTTAATAAATAAGAATAATTAAAATCGTTGCCACTTTTAACTGTACTCATATGATAATTTTCAATTGATTCATTCGTATCTAATTTTTTACATAAATCTATAAAATGTGTTGTTAAAATACAATTTACATTTTTAAATTTAATTAAATATTTCATGAATGCATGCGCACTTAATACAGCTTCGTCTGGATTTGTTCCTGAATATAATTCATCAAATACACAAAAATGCGTTTGTGTTCTACTATTATCTTGAACAATATCTAGAATTTCTTTACATCTACGAGCTTCGGCTTGGAATAAACTATCTCTACCAGAGGTGTCTGGAATATTCAAATAGCAATGTATATATTTATATGGCTGAATTATTGCATTTTTATAAAATCCATAACCAAATTGTTGTGTTATAATTACATTCATCAAAGCTGTTTTTAGCGTAGTAGTTTTTCCTGAAGCATTCGGACCAGTTATTATTATATTTTTTTTAAACTTAAATGAGTTTTTAATTGGATTGTTTTTAATAAGCGCTGGATAATATGCTTTCTTAATAATATTTGACTTTTGCTTTTGTGTAAATTTCGCATCATTAATATATCCACCTTTAATGTTATCAATCATCCCTTCTAAATTTTTTATATATCCATGAAAACCAAAAGAATATAAAAATGCGTTATTATACTTTGAATCGCTGTATATATCATAAAAACATTTCAATACATGCCCTAGTTCGCCTATTTTTTTATAAGATAATTTATATGGTGATATTTTTTCTAAATCTTTTCTTAATTTAATCAATACTTCCATGTTTGTCTTTATTGTTTCATTAAATTGTTCATAGCTTTTCAGAGTGCTTGAATATAGTAAAAAATTATTCATAACAATTTCTGTTTCATTTATATATTTTTTAATATCATTCAAATGAGAGTGTATTTTGAACATATTATTATTAAATCTACAACAGGTCAATATATTTTGATATATAGAAAAAACATAAAAAGCTGCAGAAAGAAGAATATATATTTTTTCATCTAATTTTACAGAATGAAATTTTGTAAACAATTTACCAAGAGAATGATTTTCTGCAATTGTTTTTAAAATTTCAACATATTCATTCATCGTAATACTTACACCTTTCATTTGAATGATAAAAAATGGTATAATAAGTATTATAAAAGGAACACACAACGAAATTACTGGAGCCGATAAATTATATACACTCATGATTTGTAAAAAATAGTCTGATTTATTCAAATGTTCCCACATCGGCCAATCTATATAATGATATTTATCTTTGAACCCGGTGTCATTTTTTATTTCATCCCATATGTCTAAAACGTTATCAGCTTCTTCATTTGTATCAACTGTTAAAAAATTAGACAATAACTGTTGTGTATCTTTTAAAAATACAGTGTCAGTTGTATAATAGTTTGGCATTTGTTCTATCACTTTAACTGCAAATTTAGTTTTTGGTTGAAATGCGTAATGATATAAAGGAATGCAATTTGAAGGGTCTATTGTTTTAACTAACTCTAAATCTGTTACTATATTTTTGTTTAGTTGCATTTTTTGGTCATTATAAAATATAGGTAATTTGAAATGCTCATTTATTTTTTCTATATTTGATATAGCCATTGTTATTTATATCAAATATAGAATTTTTTTTATTATTGTTTTACGCGTTTTGTTGTGATTTTTATAATTTTTATGAATTTTATTGATTTTTATGGTTTGATTTACTTTGCTAGATTATCAAAACTAGACGGCATTTCTTTTATTTGCGTGAAATAATATTGTTCTATCTCTTTAATTTTAGTTAAATCTCTACGTGTTATTAAATTAATTCCAACACCTTTTCTCCCCCAACGACCACTTCGTCCAATTCTATGTAAATAAGTATGAACGTCTTTTGGTATATCAAAGTTAATAACAACACTCACTTGTTGTATATCAATCCCACGAGCGGTTACATTTGAAGATATCAAAACCCTATATGTTCCATTCCTAAATTCAGAAAATGCTTTATCACGTTCAGATTTATCCATTCCACTATGAATTCGGCATACAGGAAATTCATCTTCCATCATCGCATCATATAAAGCTGATACTCGTTTTACACTGTTTGCATAAATAATACACTGTGATAAGGACATAAAACTATATAAATCTTTTAGTGTCAAATATTTTTGTCTATCATCTTCAACTGCAACATAATATTGAGATATACCTTCTAATGTAAGTTGTTCTGCTTTTACGCGAATTTTTACAGGGTCACGCATAAATTTACTCGTAATTCCAGTAATATGTTCAGGTAGTGTAGCGCTGAATAAAGCTACTTGTATGTTATTGCTGAAATATTGAAAAATGTTATATACTTGTTCTTTAAAACCACTTGATAACATCTCATCAGCTTCATCTAATATAACTAATTTTATATTTTTTGATCCAATATTATTTCTACGCATCATATCGTAAACTCGTCCAGGACATCCGACTATTACGTGTGGTACATTTGATTTTAAATTTCCAACATCTTCGTCAATTGATGAACCACCTACTAATACTTGAACCCTCAAATTTGGTATCATAGAACCAATCCCACGCATAACATTTGCTGTCTGAACACTCAACTCTCTGGTTGGTGATAAACACAATATTTGTGTTACATTCTCATTCGTATTTACATGCGATAACGCACCAATAGTAAAAGTCGCTGTTTTGCCTGTACCAGATTGTGCTTGTGCAATTATGTCTTTTTTATCAATAATTGGTTTGATAGCTTTTCTTTGAATAGGACTAGGTTTTTCAAAACCATAAGCATAAATTCCTCTTAAAAGATTTGAATTTATATCTAATTCATCCCAAATATTAAATTCATAAGAAGAGTCATATAAATCTTCTTCGGTGTTACGGAACATTGTTGGATTTTCATTTTCCAGCGACATAATATATTATAATATAATTACATTTAAGCATTAGTTGAATATATAATATTTTTGTTATATTTTTGTTATATTTTTGTTATATTTTTGTTATATTTTTGTTATATTTTTGTTATATTTTTGTTATATTTTTGTTATATTTTTGTTATATTTTTGTTATATTTTTGTTATATTT
>Ga0214921_10000275_pt1 | contig 101514 bp, 84 predicted proteins | sample LL1505_MetaG_FD_177992 | JGI IMG/M metagenome (GOLD analysis project Ga0214921, IMG submission 177992) | Freshwater microbial communities from Lake Lanier, Atlanta, Georgia, United States - LL-1505 | ecosystem: Environmental > Aquatic > Freshwater > Lake | place: USA: Georgia | collected... | reverse complement strand
GAGGTGCAGATCGAGGCCGCGGACTTTCATCTCTCTGAAGTGCTGCGCGCCGTGCATTCGATCATTGCCGAGCAGGCGCGTGCCAAGGGCTTGCGGCTGCTGGTCGACATCTCGGGCGTGCCCACCTGGCTGCATGGCGACGCCACGCGCTTGCGACAGGCCTTGCTCAACCTCGCCAGCAATGCCGTCAAGTTCACGCCCAGCGGCAGCGTTGCGCTGCGCGTCCAGCTGATGGCAGAAGCCGATGGCGAGTTGGTCCTGCGCTTCTCGGTACAGGACACCGGCATCGGCATCTCGGCCGACACGCTGCCGCGTCTGTTTCAGGACTTCGTGCAGGCTGACGCCTCGACCACGCGGCGGTACGGTGGCACCGGTCTGGGCCTGGCCATCACGCGGCGGCTGGCGCAGCTGATGGGAGGCGAAGCCGGCGCCGACAGCACGCTCGGCGTGGGCAGCACCTTCTGGTTCACCGCGCGCCTGAAGCGCGGCGTGGGCGCAGAGCCCGGAGTCACCCAGCCGCTATCGCCGCCTGCGGCTGTGCCTGTGCCTGTGCCTGTGCCTGTGGCAGCAGCAGCAGCTGGCGCCGATGTCCAGACGCAGTTGCGCCAGCGCCATGGGCAGGCGCGCATTCTGGTGGTTGAGGACAACGAGCTCAACCGCGAACTGGCGCTGGCCTTCCTCAGCGGCGTTGGCCTGACGGCAGACATGGCCAACGACGGTCATGAAGCGGTGCAGCGGGCACAGGCGGTGGCCTATGACCTGATCCTGATGGACATGCAGATGCCCGGAATGGACGGCCTGGAAGCGACACGGGCCATTCGCGCGCTGCCGGATGGCGCGGCCATGCCCATCCTGGCGATGACAGCCAACGCCTTCGCCGAGGAGTGCGAGCAGTGTCTGGCTGCGGGCATGAACGACTTCATCATCAAGCCGGTCAACCCGAGCGCGCTGCATGCCGCCTTGCTGAAGTGGTTGGAGCCGGTGTCGGATTGAACGCCTGAGCGCGCTGTACAGGCAAGCACTCGGCGCTTTCCACACGCCAGTGACACCAGGCGCTCGGCAATGGCCACCACCGAGGCGACATCAAGGGAGTCGTCAAGGACGCAAGCAGGAAGCAGGCGCCGCTACAACGCGGAAGAGGGAGCAGTCGCGAGGGCGTGGAGTGCGCCTGGGAAGGGATGTCGTCAATCGGCGACGCAGGGGCTCTTTCGGGCATTTTTCAGCGTCGAAATAGCCTCCCCTCTGGTCATCGTGAGTTCACGAGCGCAGTCGATGCTTGCCCGCATGAAGTGGCAAACCAAGCGCAGGGAGGATCTCGCCATGACCGGGTACTACGTGCTCTCGAAGACCGAGGACGAACAGTTCGTTTTCACTCTCTACGCCAGCCATTTCGAGATCGCGCTGGTCAGCGATCCGTTCCGCACCAAGGCCTTGGCATTGGAGGAGATCGAAGCGTTGCAAACCCACGGGACAAACGCCGCGAACTACCAGCGGGGTACATCCGGGTCTGGCGACCCGTACTTCCTCATCGAAGATGCTGAGGGTGATGTGATCGCATGCAGCGAACTCCACGCTTGCAACGCCACCATGGAGCGTGCCATTCAGCGTGTGATCAAAAGCGCCTCGTCGAAAACCATCAAGGATCTGACCGGATCGAGTTGATGGTTGGCATGCGGCGTACTCTGCGCGGTCAGCGCGTGCGGGAAGCCACGTACAAGCAGGACTCGTCCAGCTGCTCGCGGACAGCGAGGGCGGCCTGCTCGAAGCCGACCTTCCAGTCCAGCCGCTTCTTGGCCACCACCAGATCGGCCTTGGTGGGCGCGTCGAAGGCTGGTCCCAGGAGCCGGCGCATGGCCTGCTCAGCCAGCATGCGGGCCTCCGAGGGTGTGCATTCGCCGCGCTCGGCTGCGCCTTGGGCCACGTGCAGCACCAATTCGCTGTAGGCCTGGAGGATGAGATCGCGCGCGCGCTTCGGGTCGATGATCTCGTCTTCCGCCAGCTGCGGCATCGTCGGGAAGAGTTGTCGGGTCATGTTCAGATCCTTTCCCACGTCTTTTCGGCCGATCGGCGTGGCGCTGAATAGCCCTTTCGGATCATTCCCCGAGGCTCATCGGCCTAGGTCTTTCCCTGATTTGGGTTTGTCCGACACCTGCCCGTCGCACGCCGGGAGCCGCGTCGCGCCGGCCTGGAAATGAAAAACCCCGCCGAAGCGGGGTCTGCTGGTCACCACCCCATCGGGGTCAGACCGCATCCTTTTGACTCCGGCGAGCCATGAAAACCGCCATCACCAGGCCGGCAAGGAACATCGCGTAGGTCTCGGGTTCCGGGACGGGCGCGATGGCATAGCCGAATGACGGGCCGGTGGTGCCCGGATTCATGGCACCAGCAATCGAGATATCGAACTTGGCACCTGAGATTTGGGTAAACGCGCCGGTGGCTGTGTTCAGGGTGCCGAAGTAGATGTCGTCATTGGTCGCGTCCGACGGCAGGTACCAGTTGCCCCCAGTCCCGTCAACACCCGGACGGTAGCCGAGGTAGAGCTGGTTGCCGAACCATGCGCCGCCTGCCGAGGCCCAGGTGAGGTTGGTTGGCAACGAGGCACTGAAGGTGCCGGCCGACACGTCGTAGCTGCGCAGCGAGAAGTCTTCGGACGCAGTCGTTGCAGCGCCACCCTTCACGATGTAGTACTTGCCAGTGCTTGCGTCGTAGCCCGAAGCGGGATCGCCCGCGTAGTTGGTCGATGCATTGCCGAGATTCAGACTGACGCCGCCACCGATCTCGACGCCCGTGCTTGCGTTGTACCTGCGCAGGGTCGAGTTGCCACCTGACGCCGTCTGGTTGGCCAGGATCTCCAGGGTGGAGCCGTTCTGGCGGAAGTCGAAGGTCGCGATGGTGTTCAAGTTCGTGCCATTGAACTTGAAGGTGGCGGCACCGGTCGTGGTGTCGACCGTGAAGAACTTGCCGGCGGCGTTGCCAGCCCACAGCGTGCCAGAGGGATCGAATGCCAGGCCGGAGACGCGGAGGTCAAGCGCCCCGGAGCCCAGGCCGGTGATCGTCTTCGGCGTCGTCGTCAGCGTACCCGACGGGTTCGACTGGTCGAACGAGTACAGCAGGTTGTTCTGGCTGAAGTAGTGCACCTGAGCCTGAGCGGTTGAGGCGCCTGCACCGAGCAGCGCCATGACGGCGGCCGATGCGCAAAGAGTTTTCTTAGACAAGAGGTTCAAGGAGGTCTCCTAGCGGGTGTTGCGGTAAATCAGACATTCTTTGCCCCCCCCCCCCGCAACCATGCGTGGGAGATCACCGATGGGAGGATCATGGCTTGGCCATGTGACCCGCCTTCGATGCCCGCAACGGCATCTGCTAGTCCGTTCGGATCAGCAAGCTGATGTCCAGTGAACTGCGCGGCGTGAAACGCAGGGATTGCTCGCTACAGCGGCCTTCACACCGCTCGGACTTTGGATCCCGCTACACCACGCGCAGCATCCGCTCGTGCGGCGCATTGGCGAGCATTGCGGCAGCGTCCATGGGACGCGCGAACAGGAAGCCTTGCGCAGAGCCGCAACCCAGTGCGAGCAGCGCTTCGGCATCGCGCTCAGACTCCACGCCCTCGGCGATCACCTCCATGCCCAGACTGCGTGACAGCCCGATCACGGCGGCGATGATCTTCGGGCTTTCAGCCCGCTGATGCAGCGCGCGGATTAAGGCGCGGTCGATCTTCAGCTTGTCGACCGGCAGTTCCGACAAGTAGGCCAGGCTGCTGTAGCCGGTGCCGAAGTCGTCGAGCGCGATCGTCATGCCCGCGCCCTTGAGCAAACCGATGACCTGGCGGGCGGCGTCGATGTCGCGCACCAGCGCGTTCTCGGTCAGCTCCACTTCGAGCCGACGAGGGTCGAATCCGGTCTCGCGCAGCACCGAGAGGAATTGATCGGCCAGTGTGCGATCCTGCATCTGCTCGGCGGCCACGTTGATCGACAGCCGGAGGTCGGGATCGAACTGGCGGGCATCGAGACAGGCCTGGCGCAGCACCGACAGCGTCAACCTGCCGATCATCCCGCTGGCCTCGGCCCGCGGGATGAAGTCCACAGGCGGTACCAGACCGCGCTGAGGATGCCGCCAGCGGCTCAGGATTTCCAGACTGAGCACGCGGCGGCTGCGCAGGTCAACCACCGGCTGGTAGAACGGCACGATCTGTCCGCTGTCCAGCGCCGCGCGCAGGGCCTGCTCGGCCCCCGACTGCGACACCGGCGCCTCGGCCATGTCGGCGTCGTAGCAGCACACGCTGCCGCGGCGCTCGGCCTTGGCCTTGTAGAGCGCAAGGTCGGCTCGGTGCAGCAGTTCGTCTTCGACGCCGGCATCCTGAGGGAACCGTGCAATTCCGATGGTCGCGCCAATCTCCACGGTATGCCCACCGACGAGCATCGGCGCACTGACCGCACGCACCAGGCGCTCGGCAATGGCCACCACCGAGGCGACGTCGCCGCAGGCCGGGATCAGTACCGCAAACTCGTCGCCGCCGTAGCGCGCCAGTAGTTCGCCCTGACGAAGCATGCGTGACATGCGCAGCGCGGCCTGCGTCAGTACGGCATCGCCGACCTGGTGACCGAGTCGGTCATTGACCGGCTTGAAGCGGTCGAGGTCGATCATCAGCAGCGACAGGGCTTGATCCTGCTTGCTGGCGTGGCGCATCGCCTCACTCAGCGCATCGCGCAGCGACACCCGGTTGGCCACGCCCGTCAGCAGGTCGCTGGCCGCCACCCGCTGCGCATCCAGGAAGTAGCCCTGCGATCGCTCGAGGCTCGAACTCAATCGGCGCCACATCAGCGTCCCGCCAAATGCCACGGCCAAGGTCACCAGCACCATCGCCACGTTGGCGCGTGCCTGCTTGGCCAGCAACTCGGCTTCCACTGCCTGGACCATGGCCCCAGTGAAGTGTTCTGCGCCGACGTCCAGTACCGTCTTGTTGTCGACGTAGGCCCGGCTTTCCAGCAAGGTGTTGGCGCGCGCCTCGTCGCCAGCGCGCACGGCCTCGAACGACAGGCGTTCCAGCATCACCAGCTTGTCGTTGGCGATCTTCGTTTCGCTTTTGAAGCGATCGGCCACCACCTTCGGCGCCAAGGCGAGGCCCTCGGCGATGGCCGTGTCGATGCTCGGCAGGTAGTGCTCGTAGCGAGTGATCCACGCCTCATTGCCGGTGGCAGCGGCCATCTTCGCCGACATCGTCAGGCGTTCGTCGGCCAGCCGGATCGCGCCGGCAGTGCGCTCTGCGCTGGCAAGGCGCTGCGCGCTGATTTCGGCGTCATGCAGCAACCAGCTGCGCTCGACCATCACGCCGGCGACGATGACCCCGGCGGCCGCCAGTGCAAGCGTCACGGTGCGCCGCGCCTTCGCGATCGTCGACTCGACGATCGCCACCGAAGGCAGGATGGCGCGCTGAACTGCGGGCTCATGCTCATCGGCGGCCCCGTTCGATCGCTGCTTGTCGACTACTTCCATGTTGCTACTGATCAGGACGCCGCCACAGCAGCCCTGCTCGGATATCGGCAACATGCCTTTGGACTTGAATGCCGTGCGATCGATAGGGTTGAGCGCCTGGGCAGCTCAACTGCTACCGAAGGTGAATCATGTCGATGGCTCGCACACCGAGTGTCAAATTCACGGCTCAACCAGGCTGAACGTCCAGCGTGCGAGCAGAATCGGCCGAAGGTGATCAGTGAACGTGCTTCGTGAAATACAGCCCTTTCGCTTTCCTGCGCGGAACCGGTCGTCTGGTCGATCTGCAGCCGCCGCGCTGGCGTGACCTGATCGCCGGGCTGTGTGTGGCCGGCGTGCTGCTGCCCGAAGCGGTGGCCTACGCAGGCCTGGCCAGGCTGCCGGTCGTGCACGCGCTGAGCGCGATGCTGGTGGGCCTGGCCGTCTATGCGGTGTTCGGCGGCAGCCGTTTCGCCATCGTCTCGCCGACATCGTCGACCGCCACGCTGTCGGCCGCAGCGGCGGTGTCGCTGTCGGGCTTCAACACACTGGCAGATCCTGCCGCCTATGCGCAGGCCTTACTCGCGCTGGTGCTGCTGTGCGGGGTGGTGCTGATGCTGCTGGCTGCGGTGCGGCAAGGCCAGCTGTCGGCCTATGTGTCGCGGCCGGTGTTGCGCGGCTTTGCGTTTGCGCTGGCCATCACCATCGTGATCAGGCAGCTGCCCGATGCGCTGGGCATCACGCTGCCGGCGGCCGCGGGCGCCGACCCGCTGCACCTGTTGCTCTACGCCGCCACGCACGGCGCACAGTGGCATGTGCCCACGATGGTCGTTGCCTTGCTTGCGGCCGGGTTGATGGCCGCGCTGCGGCGCTGGCGCCAGCTGCCGGCGTCGATGCTGGTCATCGTGCTGGCCATTGCAGGCGCGCAGTTTCTTGACCTCGGAGCGATGGGCGTGGCGGAGGTCGGCCGTTTCGAGCGCCCTGCGTTCAAGCTGGCGCTGCCGGTGCTGCCGATCAGCGAATGGCTGCGGATCGCGGAGCTGGCCTTTGGCCTCGTGGTGCTCGTGTTCGCCGAATCCTGGGGCAGCGTTCGAAGCCTCGCGCTGGCGCACGGCGACACGGTGGACGCCAATCGCGAACTCATGGTGCTCGGCGCCTGCAACGTCGGCGCAGCGCTTTTTCAGGGCATGCCGGTCGGCGCAGGGTTCTCGGCCAGCACCGCGAATGCGGCCGCGGGCGCCCGCAGCAAATGGGCCGGTGGGTTCGCGCTGGCGGTGATTGCCGCCGTGCTGGTCTTCGCGTCATCGCAGCTGCACTGGCTGCCGCGGCCGGTGCTGGCGGTGGCCGTCATCGCTGCGCTGTGGCACGCGCTGAACCCGCGGCCTTTGGTGGAAGTCTGGCGCATGCGGCGCGATCAGGTGCTGTTGATCGGCGCCGTTCTGGCCGTGCTGCTGTTCGGTGTGCTGCACGGCATGCTGGCGGCAATCGGCCTGTCGCTGGTGGCGGCGTTGCGCCGGTTCAGCCTGCCGGTGGTGCACGAGCTCGGCGAGCTGGGAACATCACGCAATTACGTGGTGATCGATGCCCATTCCGACGCGTCGCGCGTTCCGGGGCTCCTGATCCTGCGGCCGGAGGAGCCGCTGTTCTTCGCCAATGCAGAGCGAGTGGTGGCCGATATCAAGGTGCGTCTGCGAGCTCAACCGAGCGGCCCGATTCGCGCAGTGATCCTGAGCCTCGAAGAGAGCGTGGACCTCGACAGCACGGCGGTGGAATGTCTAGTCGAACTCGCGCAACACTTGCGCGAAGCGGGCATCGTGCTGCTGCTGTCGCGCGCCAAGGACGCCGTGCGTGAGCTGCTCACCCGCTGGGATCCGCACGGCGTGGGCGATGCCAGCCGGATGCATTTCAGCGTGGCCGATGCCGTGCGGGCATTGACGGTCGACAAGACCTGACCGGGGGCCGGCCCGCCGCCCGCGCGAAACTGTCAGCGCAGTGCGCCGAGACCCGCCTCCTCACGCACGATGGTCGACACGCCAGCGAAGTCGATGTCTCCCAGCCCTTTATCGACCGCGCTCACCAGGTGCTGCTGCACCACGCTCGCTACTGGCATCGACAACCCGAGCTGCTGGCTGGCGGCGAGCACCAGGTTCACGTCCTTGAGACCCAGGCGCAGCGCGAAGGCCGCGGGCTCGAACTCGGCGCGCGCGATCAAGCCACCGTAGCGGTTCACGATGGGGCTGCCGAACACGGTGCCGGTGAACAGGCCCATCAGCTTCTCGGGGTCGATGCCACCCTTCTCGCCGAAGGCCAGCGCCTCGGCCAGAATTTCGAGCGTGCCGGCGATCATGAAGTTGCCCGCCAGCTTGGCCAGGGCTGCCTGCTCCGGCGTCGCCATCGGGAAGGTGGCCTGGCCGATGGCGGCGAAAAGGGGGGCCAATCGCTCCAGCGTCGCGGTGGGGCCACCCGGCACCACAAACAGCTTGGCGGCCGCCGCCAAGTCCGGCCGGCCGAAGACGGGCGAGGCGATGTATTCCTGGCCACGCGCAGCGTGCACCTTCGCGAGTTCACTCACGATCGCAAGCGACACCGTGCTCATTCCCAGGTGCACCGCGCCCTGTGGCAGCGCATCGAGCAGGCCACCGGCGCCGAAGGTCACCTCGCGCAGGGCAGCGTCATCGGCCAGCATGGTGAGGGCGACATCGGCGCCGGCAACGGCTTCTGCAATGGTCGTGCAAGGCGTTGCGCCCGGGACGGTGGCGGTCTTGGCGGCATCCCGGTTCCAGACCCGAACGGCGAAGCCGCGGGCGACGAGGTTACGGGCAATCGGGGCACCCATCTGGCCGAGGCCGAGGACGGATATGCGGAGGGCGTCAGTGTTGGACATGGTGTGGACTCGTGGTGAAAACACTTTTCAAATGCGAAAACGCCGGGACATCGGCTCTGGAGCGACCCACGTGGCCAAAGCGCTCACGCAGGCCAAGCCGTAAAAGACCCCGATGATCGCGCACGCGAGGGGTACCTGTTCCAGCCCGAGGCTTACGGTATGGCGATGCCGTGTGATCGATCTGAATGCACGACGCGAGACCTTGAAATAGCGCCTGAATACCGGAAGCGGAGGCTTCGATCGCCGCCGTTCGCCGACCTGGCACCACTGCAGCATTTCGTCTCGTCCGTCAGCCACTGCGCGCACCAGAAAATGGCGCAGGCCGTTCGGTGGCGGGTGACTGACCTGCGCCGCGGTCGTCACCCAGATCCGGATGCCCTGACGACCCAACTCCTTTGCCAGCGCGACGCATGCACCGCGCGTCGCACCATCAGTCGCGCACAGGAAAGGGTGCGCGCGCAGCAACTCGGTCCGGAAGGCGACGTTGTTGGCAAAGAAGTGCGTCCCCCTGTCGTGGCGCGTGGGGATCTCGCTGCGGCGCGGGAAGAACCAGCCCAGTGCCATGGCGCGGCTGTACAGGCCCTTGGCGTCGATGTAGGAGTGGCCCGCGACGACGTGCACGGCCGGGTCGGCAAACAGCTCGACCAGCGCGGCGAGCCAGCCTTCCTCTGGAATCACGTCGCTGTCGATGAGCACGATCAGCGGCGCGCGGGCCTCGGCCGCGCCGCGGTTCTTGAACTCGTAGTAGTGAGCACCCGGTGCAGTGACGAGGCGCCATCCAAAAGGCGCCGCATCGGCTCGCCCGAGGTGCTGAGTCAGCAGCGTCTCGAGCGCGGTGACCCCGACCCCCGCGGGATCGCACACGACGACAACCTCGACGCTGCGATCGAGGCTGCAGATCTGCTGCGCGAGGCGCTGCAGCATCATCTCGCTGCGCGCGTCCCCCGAGAGCAGGACGTTTTCCCATTCAATGACGACAGTGATGGCGGGCGTATCGGCATTCACGGGGTCGACCTCGCAGAAAGAAACGCGCGGAGCAGACCGCTCCACGCCTTGCGGGACCAGGGACGCGAGCGCACCGCGCGTGCATAGCAGGCCCGAGCGTCGCGCGGACGTCCGATCCGGCTCATGGTGGCACCGGCTCTGCGCCACCATTTTTCGAGAGTTCGGCGGCGGAACGCGGCAGGCAGGTGCGCAGCCCCGAGTTCGTCGGCGAGTCCTGCATACATCCGGGCCCACATCAGTTCGTGATCGGGGTACTGTTCGGCGAGGTGGCCCGCCTGCCCCGATGTCGGCGCGTGGTGCTGCAGGAATGTCACGGGCTCGCCCGGGCAATGCAGCCACGGCCCGAGCTGCGCAATGCGGCAGAAGAGCACGCAGTCGTGACCGGTGGCGACCTGCTCGGGATACCGTCCGGCCGCACGCACTGCAGATACGCGAAAGACAGAGCTCGAGCCGACGCCGGCATCGCGACTGAACATCCACTGGATGGGATCCCGCGCGAGCGGGACAAGGCAGTCGAGGGTGCTGCGCTGATCGCGCAGGTCTTGGCGCAGACGATCCGCGCTCACGGCGACGGCAGCGGGCTGCTGCCCGAGCGCCGTCGCGGCCCGTTGAAGGAAGTCGTGCGGCCAGCAGTCGTCCGAATCGAGGAATGCCACAAGGGACGCATCGCCGATGGCGTCCAGACCCGCATTTCGTGCCGCCGCCGCGCCTGCGTGGGGCCGTCTGAGCAACGTCGCGCCAAGCGCGTGGCCATGCTCGCGTATCCAGGCGTCAACACTTTCAGCGGTGCCGTCCGTCGAACCATCGTCCACAACCACCACGGCCTTCGGGACGCATGTCTGTGCCCTGATGCTCTCCAGGCAACTCACGACAAGCCGGGCGCGATTCCAGACCGGGACGACGACTGCGACGGCGAGGACCGATGCCTGCAGGGCGTGTGCGCTGGACATGGAGGGGTCTGGAGCCGAAAGTTCAAGCGGGAAACGCAGAAGTCGGAATTGTGCCTGTACGACTTATCCTCCATCGATCCCAGCTGACTTCCAACGCGAATCCAGATGAACCTCAACGCCATGATCCAGGGCGCGACGCAGACCCTGATCGACCATGTGGACGAACTGACCGCGCTCGACCAGGCCATTGGCGACGGTGACCATGGGTTGAACATGCGGCGCGGCGCGCTGGCGATTCAGGGCAAGCTGGAGGCCCTGTCGGTGCAGACGCTGAACGAAGCGCTTCGCACCATGGGCATGACCTGCATGTCGACCATCGGCGGCTCGTCCGGCCCGGTGTTCGGCACGCTGCTCGTCACGCTGTCCAAGGAACTCCCCACCGCGCCTTGCCCTGCCGATCTGGGGCGCGCGCTGCGGGCAAGCATCGCCGCACTCACCCGCCTGGGCAAGGCGGAAGTCGGTCAGAAGACCCTGCTCGATGTGCTTGACCCGGTGGCCACGCTGTTGGAGTCAGGCGGCGACGATATCGTTGCTCGCGTGAAACGGGGCGCGGCAGCGGCCGCTGAGGCAACAGCCGCGATGAACGCCATCAAGGGCCGCGCGTCTTTTCTGGGTGACCGCGCGCTGGGTCATGTGGACCCGGGTTCGCGGTCGATGGCATTGATCATCGGTGCCATCTGTGAAACCCTTTGAGATCATTGAGAACCTCTGACGCTTTGAGCAGGAGCCCCTTGTGAAGAAATTGATCAATCACGTCGACACCGTGCTGGCCGAGTCGCTGGACGGTTTTGCCGCAGCCCATGCGGACATCGTCACCCTGGGCGCCGAGCGTCAGTTCGTGCGCCGGCGCAGCCTGAAGCCAGGCAAGGTGGCGCTGATCTCCGGTGGCGGCTCCGGCCATGAGCCGCTGCACGCTGGATTTGTCGGCCACGGCATGCTCGACGCAGCGTGCCCGGGGCAGGTCTTCACCTCGCCCACACCCGACCAGATGCTGGCTGCAGCGCAATCCGTGGATGGGGGCGCGGGGGTGCTGTTCATCGTCAAGAACTACTCCGGCGACATGATGAACTTCCAGATGGCCGCCGAGATGCTGGATGTGGAGAACGCCACCGTGCTGGTCAACGATGACGTGGCCGTCGAGAACTCGACCTACACCACCGGCCGCCGCGGCGTGGCCGGCACGCTGATCGTCGAGCGCATCGTCGGCGCCGCCGCCGAACGCGGCGACAAGCTGGCGGAGCTGAAGGTGCTGGGCGATGCGGTCAACAAGGCCACCGCGTCGATGGGTGTGGCGCTCACCTCCTGCACCGTGCCGGCGGCTGGCAAGCCGACCTTCCAGCTCGGCGACGACGAGATGGAAGTGGGTGTCGGCATCCACGGCGAACCCGGGCGACGGCGCGTCAAGCTGACCGATGCCGACGGGATCGCCACCGAACTGGTCGGCGCGATCCTGAAGGACCTGGCACTGAAGCCGGGGGAGCCGGTGATCCTGCTGGTCAATGGTTTCGGTGGCACGCCATCGCTGGAGCTCTACCTGATGGTGAATGCCGCGATGAAGTTGCTGGGCGCTGCCGGCGTCAAGGTAGTGCGCCACCTGACCGGGACTTACGTCACCTCGCTCGAAATGGCCGGCTGCTCCATCACCGTCACCGCCATCAATGACGAGTGGCTGCGGTTATGGGATTCACCGGTACACACCGCAGCATTGCGCTGGGGCGTGTGAGGCGCCGCACCGTCATGCCTTCCACGTCCAGCACCCTGCATCGCATCGTCATCGTCGGCGGAGGTGCGGGCGGCCTCGAACTCGCCACGCAGCTCGGCGACACGCTGGGCAAACGCGGACGCGCCGAGGTGACGCTGATCGAGCGCAACCGCACCCATGTCTGGAAGCCCAAGCTGCACGAGATTGCAGCTGGCAGCATGGACATCAGCGACCATGAGGTCGGCTACCTCGCGCAGAGCCACTGGCACCACTTCAAGTACCGCGTCGGCGAGATGATCGGGCTGGACCGCGAACGCCGCGAGGTGCTGGTGGCGCCGTACCTCGACGAAGAAGGTGTTGAAGTCGTGCGGGCGCGGGCCGTGCCCTACGACACGCTGGTCATTGCGGTGGGCAGCCAGAGCAATGACTTCGGCACGCCCGGTGTGCGCGAGCATGCCTTGCGGCTGGAAACGGCGGCCGACGCGCAGCGCTTCCACCAGCGCATGGTCAATGCCTGCATCCGCGCACATGCGCAAAGCGATCCGCTGCGGCCCGAGCAACTGCACGTGGCCATCATCGGCGCTGGCGCCACAGGCGTCGAATTGGCGGCGGAGCTGCATCGCACGACGCGCGAGGTGGTGGCCTACGGGCTGGACCGCGTCGACCCGGACAAGGACATCCAGGTCGCCGTCGTCGAGGCCGCGCCGCGTGTGCTGCCGGCGCTGCCCGAGCGCCTGAGCCGGGCCACCGAGCAATTGCTCAAGGAGATCGGCGTGGCGGTGCATGTGAACGCCAAGGTGGCCAGCGTCAGCCCCGGCACCGTGCACCTGGCCGATGGCCGCAGCCTGCCGGCCGAACTAATCGTCTGGGCGGCCGGCGTCAAGGCGCCCGACTTCCTGAAGGGCATCGGTGGGCTCGAGACCAACCGCATCAATCAACTCGTCGTCACCGGCACGCTGCAAACCACGCGAGACGAAGCGATCTTTGCCATGGGCGACTGCGCTGCCTGCGTCTGGAAGGATGTGGCCCCGGAGCGCGGCGCGCGCGAACACGACGGGGTGAAGATCGTGCCGCCGCGGGCGCAGGCGGCACACCAGCAGGCCAAGCACCTCTTGCGGCAGATTCGGCGCCGCATCGACGGCCGGCCGCTGCAGGAATGGCAATACCGCGACTTCGGCTCGCTGGTGTCGCTCGGCCAGTTCAGCACCGTCGGGAACATGATGGGCGGCCTGGTCGGCGGCAACCTGATGATCGAGGGTTACTTCGCCAAGGTAATGTACCTGTCGCTGTACAAGATGCATGAGCTGGCCTTGCACGGCGGAGTGAAGGTCGCGCTCGACACGCTCGCACGGCTGATCATCCGACGCACCGAACCGCTGGTGAAGCTGCACTGAAGTTGCGACAGCCCCTGAGATAGGTCGGTCGTCAGGCCTCGTGTCGCGAGAGAGCGGCGCGGCGGGGTGCCGTGTTGCGTTCATGTCCCCCGGGCCGGTTCACTGCCTAGGTGCTTCGGCTCAGATCCCGCCGGCCCTCCTCCTTTACTTCACTCCACACGGCACCCCGCCACACCGCTCTAGGCGTCACCGTGGCGGTTGAAGGCCGTTGACTGCAACTGTGGCTCCTTGCGGAGGATGCCGGGTGACCGGCGCAGCGAAGTAAAGGAGGAGGGCCGGATCGGCTTGACCAGAAGCCCCTGGGCAGTGAACCGGCCCGGGGGACATGAGCGGAGCCGGTCACTCGGTAGCCTCCGCTCGCGCAGACCAATGCCTGCGGGAAACAGCGCGATGCGCCGACTAGGGCTTGTTGGTGAGGCGGACGGGCCTGGCCTCCAGCAGGCGGCGATACAGATCGGCATAGGCGACGGCCGCGCCATCCCAGGAAAAGTCCTGCACCATGGCCCTGCACACCACCTGCTTCCAGCGATCGGGTTGGCGGTACAGCGCCAGCGCACGCCGGACAGCCTGCTCCAGCGCCTGCGTGGTGGGCGCGTTGAAGACGAAGCCGGTCGCGGTGTCGGCGGTAAGGGCCTTGTCATCGGCATCGACCACCGTGTCGGCCAGGCCGCCCACCCGATGCACCAGCGGCAGGCTGCCGTAGCGCAGGCCGTAGAGCTGTGTGAGGCCGCAGGGCTCGAAGCGCGACGGCACGGCGATCACGTCGACGCCGGCGATGATCCGGTGGGCCAGCGTCTCGTCATACGCAAAGCTGACCTGAACCTGCCCCGGCGCCGCCGCGGCCAGAGCCCGGCACGCCGCCTCCAGTTCGGCATCGCCGCTGCCCAGCAAGGCCAGCTGGACGTTTTCAACCAGCAGACGTGGCAGAACCTCCAGCAAAAGGTCGATGCCTTTCTGGGAAGTGAGCCGGCTCACCACGCCGATCAGCATCGCGCCAGGATCGACACGCAGACCGAGCTGGCGTTGCAGCGCGCCCTTGGCGGCCGCCTTCATTTCCGGATGCGCAGCGTCGAAGTGCGCTTCCAGACGCGGGTCGGTGGTGGAGTTCCACACCGTGTAATCGACGCCGTTGAGGATGCCGTGCAACTGAGCGCGTCGCTGAGTGATGACGCCCTCGAGCCCACAGCCGAAAGCAGGCGTCTGAATCTCGCGCGCGTAGCTGGGGCTGACGGTGGTGATCGCATCAGCGTAGTGCAGCCCCGCCTTGATCATGGAGCCCTCGCCATGGAACTCGAGTCCATCGCTCGAGAAACTCGATTCGGGTAGTTGCAGCACCGGCAGCAGCGTCTGCGGAAACAGCCCATGAAACGCCAGGTTGTGCACCGTGAACACGGTGCGGCAATCGGTGTGCGGATGCAGCGCGAGGTAGGCCGCCGCCAGACCGGCATGCCAGTCATGGCCATGCACCAGTTGTGGCCGCCAAGCGGGGTCGATGTCGCCCAACGCGAGGTAGGCCGCCACCCAGCCCAGCAGCCCGAAGCGCTGCGGGTTGTCGTTCCATCCCTCGCCGCTGCCATCGACATACGGATTGCCGGGCCGGTCGTAGAGGGACGGCGCATCGATCAGGTACACCGGCACGTCAATGCCGGGCAAGCGGCCCAGCAGCACCTGCACGCTGGCCGCACCGAAGGCCGGCCCGAGGCGACACACCAGGCTAACGTTCGTCAAGGGCTTGCGCAGGGCCGGGTAGCCGGGCAGCAGCAGCCTCACCGCCAGCCCGAGCCGCTCTAGCGCAGACGGCAATGCGCCCATCACATCACCCAGCCCACCGGTCTTGACCAGTGGGTAGATCTCGGCGCCGACCTGCAGGATGCGGGTAGAGGACTTGCTCACTAGCCTGTCTGCGCCAGCCGGTTCAGCATGGTCTGCGTGATCAGGGTGATGCCGCTGTCGGTGCGGCGGAAACGGCGGGCGTCCTCGATCGGATCCTCGCCGACGACCAGCCCGTCTGGCAAGCGGCAGCCGCGGTCCACCACGACGCGGTCGAGCCGCACATCATGCCCAACCGTCACGTGCGGCAGCATCACCGACCAGTTCACCGTCGAGTGCGAATGCACGCGGCAGCTCGAGAACAGCAGCGAGCGGTTCAGCGCGCCCGAGATGATGCAACCGCCCGAGACCATCGACTCGATCGCCTCCCCGCGGCGACCGGGCTCGTTGTGAACAAACTTGGCAGGCGGTAGCTGCTCCTGCCAGGTCCAGATCGGCCATTCGTTGTCGTAGAGGTTGAGCTGCGGCTTGGTGGCGGTGAGGTCGATGTTGGCCTCCCAGTACGCGTCGATGGTGCCGACGTCGCGCCAGTACGGTGACTCATCACCTTCGCTCATCACGCAGCTCTTCGAGAAGGGCTGCGCGCAGGCCACGCCATTGCGGACGGCGGCGGGAATGATGTCGCGCCCGAAGTCATGCGCCGAGTTCGGGTCGGCGATGTCACGCCGGAGTTCGTCGTAGAGGTACTGCGCGTTGAACACGTACACGCCCATGCTGGCGAGCGCCATGCCAGGGTGGCCCGGCATCGGGGGCGGATTGGCGGGTTTTTCGATGAAGTCGGTGATCTGCCCGGAGTTGTCGACCGCCATCACGCCGAAGGCGCTGGCTTCGGCCAGCGGCACCTCGATGCAGCCCACGGTGCATTCGGCGCCCTTGGCCACGTGATAGGCGAGCATGCTTCCATAGTCCATCTTGTAGATGTGATCGCCAGCCAGGATCACGATGTACTTCGGTCCGTTGGACTCGATGATGTCGATGTTCTGGTAGACCGCATCGGCGGTGCCGCGATACCAGCTCTCATCGTCGAGACGCTGCTGCGCCGGAAGCAGATCGATGAACTCGTTCATCTCCGCCTTCATGAAGCCCCAGCCGCGCTGCACATGGCGCAACAGACTGTGTGACTTGTACTGCGTGACCACGCCGATGCGGCGCAGGTTGGAGTTCAGGCAGTTGGACAGCGAGAAGTCGACGATGCGGAACTTGCCACCAAAGTAGACCGCCGGCTTGGACCGGGTGTCGGTGAGTTCCTTCAGCCGGCTGCCACGGCCGCCCGCCAGCACCAGCGCCATCGCGCGACGCGTCAGTTGCGAGCGGTCAAAGACCTGATTCGACATATGAGCGTGCTCCAGCGGCAAGTGAGACTGTGGTTGTAACCGATGGGCAAGGCCCCGTGGGGGAGCGTATCCACGCATCGCTCAGCTTCGGCTGCGGCCAGCAGCACCTTGTGCAAACCATGTTCAAGGGGTCAGTTCCTGGGTGATCCTGTGTGGGAATACCCATGGTGGATCAGGGTCGCTGGTCCGGCGCTCGCCCGAAGGCGGCGGACAACGCCGCCAGCCGCGGCGCCGGTGATCCACCGACCTGCTCCCAGCCGAAACGCCAGGACCAGCAGTCGAGGCGGCCGGGGGTGTTCATTCGGTGCTCGGTGCCCAGACCCAGCACATCCTGCATCGGGTACACCGCGAGTTGGGCGACCGAGCCGCAGATGGCGCGGATCATGGCCCAGTGGACGTCCGTGCCATCGGTGTCGAGATAGACCTCGGCGTAGCGGCGTTCATGACCCGGTGCGGATTCGTACCAGCCTCGCGCCGTGTCGTTGTCGTGCGTGCCGCTGTAGGCGGCGCAGTGCACCGGGTAGTTGTGCGGGAGAAAGGCGTGGGTGGCATCGCCGCTGAACGCGAACTGCAAGATCTTCATGCCGGGGAAGCCACAGCCGTCGCGAAGTGCCTCGACGTCGGGCGTGATCACACCCAGATCCTCGGCGATCACCGGCAGCGGGCCCAGCGCCTCTTGCAGCGCCTCGAACAGCGCCGGCCCAGGCGCTGGCACCCAGCGGCCGTCTACCGCAGTCGGGGCGCTGGCAGGAATCTCCCAGTACGCCGCGAAGCCGCGGAAGTGGTCAATGCGCACCACGTCCGCTCGCGCCAGCTCGTGGCGCATGCGGGCGATCCACCAGGCGAAGCCTTCCTGCTGCATGGCCGGCCAGTCGTACAGCGGATTACCCCAGCGCTGTCCGGTCGCCGAGAAGTAGTCCGGCGGCACACCGGCGACCACGCGGGGCTCGCCTTCGGCGTCGAGCAGGAACAGATCGGGCCGCGCCCAGCAGTCGGCGGAGTGATGAGCAACAAAGATCGGCAGGTCGCCCACCAGCTGCACATCGCGCTCGTTCGCGTAGCGCTTGAGTGCGCGCCACTGCGTGAAGAAGCACCACTGCACGAAGCACCAGAAACCGATCTCCGCCTGCCATTGCACGCGTGCCGCGGTCAGCGCCGTCGGATCGCGCTGCGCGCATCCCGTCTCCCAATCGGTCCAGTTCCAGATCTGTTGCCGCTGATGGTGCCCGTCCAGCGCCATGAAGAGCGCGTAATCGTCGAGCCAGCCAGCCTCGGCTGCGCAGAAAGTCGCCAAGGCGAAGCGGTCATCGTCGCTGGCCATGCCCGTGAAGCGGCTGAACGCCTCGCGCAAGCGCGCCATGCGCCACGGCACGGTGCGTTCGAAGTCGACTTGACTGCGCGGCAGGCTGCTGCCGGTGGCCGCATCGGCCGCCTCGATCCAGCCCTTGTCGATCAAGGGCTCAAGGGCCACCAACCACGGCGAGCCGGCGAAGGCCGAGACGCTGGCATACGGCGAGTTGCCCGGCCCGATCGGCGTCAGCGGCAGCACCTGCCACAGGCGCTGACCCGCGGCGACCAGCCAGTCGACGAAGTGATAGGCCGCGGGCCCGAAGTCGCCACTGCCGTGTGGGCCCGGCAACGAGGTCGGATGCAACAGGATGCCGGAGCGGCGGTTTGGGGTCATGTTGCGCCCTCCCCGATCAGCACCAGAACCGCCTGGGGCGGCACCTCGATGGCGGCGCCGGCAGGCTGCGCATCGACGGGATCCCGGCTGCTGTCGATGGCCAGCGTCCAGTGGCCCGGCGGCAGAGCACAGCGCAAGGGTGCCGGCTCGGCGTTGAACCAGATCAGCACGGCGGCCCCCTTCGGCGGCGACAACCACAGCCCGAGCGCATGCCGGCGGTTGTCGTGCCAGTCATCAATGGTCATCTCGCGAGACAGTTCGGCATCGGGCGCCAGCCAACGGGCGTCGGGGACGGCATCGGGGCCTTGGCCGTCGGCCAGCCAGTGGTCCTGGCGCAGTGCGAGGTGATCCCGGCGCAACCGGACCAGGCGCGCGGCGTAATCGATCAGCGCTGCATCGGCATGCGCCCAATCGATCCAGCTGATGGCGTTGTCCTGGCAGTAGGCGTTGTTGTTGCCGCGCTGGCCATGGCCGAGTTCGTCGCCGGCCAGCAGCATCGGCGTGCCCTGCGCCAGCAGCGTGCAGGCCAGCATCGCACGCACCAGTCGAGCGCGATGCGCGAGCACGACCGGGTCGGTGCTGGGTCCTTCCACGCCGCAGTTGGTGCTGAAGTTCGCATGGTGGCCATCGCGGTTGTGCTCGCCGTTGGCCAGGTTGTGCTTGTGGTTGTAGCTGACCACGTCCTGCAAGGTGAAGCCGTCGTGCGCACTGACGAAATTGACCGAGGCGCTCGGTCGGCGGCGGCCATGATGAAAGCGGTCGTTCGACGCGAGCAAGCGGCGGGCGAATTCGCCGCGACCCACACCGCGCGAGGTCCAGAACAGGCGCGTGCTGTCGCGGAAGCGATCGTTCCACTCGGCAAATCGACCCGGAAAGCGGCCGGGCTGGTAGCCGTGCGGGCCCACATCCCAGGGCTCGGCGATGAGCTTGCAGCGCGCCAGCACCGGGTCCTGCAGCATCGCCGTCAGCAGGGCGCTGCCCGGCTCGAAATCACGCTCGACTCGGCCGAGCACCGGCGCCAGGTCGAAGCGGAAACCGTCGACACCGTACTCGCTGACCCAGTGGCGCAGCGAGTCCAGCACCAGTTGCAGCATCCGCGGGTGCGATAGCCGCAACGTGTTGCCGCAGCCGGTGTAGTTGTCGTAGCGGCTGCGGTCCTCGGACGCGAGCCGGTAGCACGCGGCATTGTCCAGGCCGCGCAGGCTCAGCGTGGGCCCGTCTTCTCCGGCCTCGGCACTGTGGTTGTAGACCACGTCGAGCAGCACTTCGATGCCGGCCGCATGCAATGCCTGCACCATGGCACGGAACTCGTGGCGCGTGGCCGTTGGATCATCGGGCGTCGCGGAGAGCCTTCGATCGGGCGCGAAAAAGCCGAGCGTGTTGTAGCCCCAGTAGTTGACGAGACCCAGTTCAGCCAGCCGCGCCTCGTCGATCGCGTAGTGCACCGGAAGCAGCGAAACGGCCGTGACGCCGAGGCGGGTCAGGTGCTCGATCGCCGCAGGCTGCGCCAGGCCGGCATAGGTGCCGCGCAGGGCTTCAGGCACGCCTGGATGCAGCTTGGTGAACCCCTTGACGTGCATCTCGTAGAACACGCTCTCGGCCAGTGGCGTGTGCGGCGCGGGGTCAGTCGACGGCGGCAGCGGGGCGGCGACGCGCGCCTTCAGCATCCAGGGTGCGTTGTCGCGCCGGTCGAAGGAGAGGTGCCCGTCCGGGTGCCCGCACTGGTAGCCGTAGTGCTCGTCACGCCAGGCGTAGCGCCCAACGATCTCCTGCGCATACGGGTCGAGCAGCAGCTTGTGTGGGTTGTAGCGCAGGCCCTCGTCGGGCGCGTAGCGGCCGTGAGCACGGTAGCCGTAGACAAGCCCTGTGGCTGCACCGGCAAGAAAGCCATGCCAGACGCCGTCATCGCAGTGGGTCAGGGGGTGTCGGGTCTCCTGCCCGGTCGCATCGAACACGCACAACTCCAGCGCCTGCGCATCACCGGCGAACACCGCAAAGTTGACACCGCCGTCGCGCAAACTGGCGCCCAGCGGATAGGGGCGGCCTGCAGGCAGCGCAGCAGCCCCAGGCGCTGATGCTGCGTTGGACAGCACGCTCATGCGAGCTCGAAGGCCAGCAGAGCCAGCGGTGGCAAGGTCAGTGACAGCGCCTGGCTGCGGCCGTGTGCGCCGGGGGTGTGCGTTGCCAGCGGCGCTGGGCCGTTGCCGAGGTTGCTGCCGCCGTAGAAGTCCGAATCGCTGTTGAAAACCTCGCGCCATGTCCCTGCATGCGGGACACCGATGCGATGTGCGTGGCGCGGCACCGGCGTGAAGTTGCACACCACGAGCAGCACACGGCCTTCATCGTCCTGGCGGAGAAAGGCGAGCGTGGAGCCATCGGCATCGTCGGCGTCGATCCACTGGAAGCCGCTGCCATCGTGGTCGCGGCGGTGCAGCGCAGGGCGGCTGGTGTAGAGGCGGTTGAGGTCGCGCACCAGCGACTGCACGCCCCGGTGCTCGGGCGCATCCAGCAGGTGCCAGTCAAGCGAATGGTCATGGTTCCACTCCCGCGCTTGCGCGAACTCGCAGCCCATGAACAGCAGCTTCTTGCCGGGGTGCGTCCACATGTAGGCCAACAGCAGGCGCACATTCGCGAACTGCTGCCAGCGGTCGCCTGGCATCTTGCCGAGCAGCGAGCCCTTGCCGTGCACCACCTCGTCGTGCGAGATCGGCAGCACGAAGTTCTCGTTGAAGGCGTAGAGGAGGCTGAAGGTGAGCTGATGGTGATGCCAGCGCCGATGCACCGGCTCCTTGCTGAAGTAGAGCAGCGTGTCGTGCATCCAACCCAGGTTCCACTTGTAGTGAAAGCCCAGGCCGCCGCCGGAGGTGGGCCGCGACACGCCGGGCCAGGCGGTCGATTCCTCGGCGATCGTCACGCTGGACGGCACCTCGGCGCCAGCCACCTCGTTCATGCGCCGAAGGAAGGCGATCGCCTCCAGGTTCTCGCGGCCGCCGTGGGCATTGGGCACCCACTCGCCGGGGTTGCGGCTGTAGTCGCGGTACAGCATCGAGGCCACGGCATCGACCCGCAGGCCATCCACGCCCCATTGCTGCAACCAATACAGCGCATTGCCGATCAGGAAGTTGCGCACTTCGGTGCGGCCGAAGTTGTAGATCAGCGTGTTCCAGTCGTTGTGGAAGCCTTCGCGCGGATCGGCGTACTCGTAGAGCGCAGTGCCGTCGAAATGTCCCAGGCCGTGGACGTCGGTCGGGAAATGCGCTGGCACCCAATCGACGATCACGCCCAGCCCTTGCTGGTGGCAGACATCGAGGAAGCGCCCGAAACCGGCCGGATCGCCGAAGCGGGAGGTCGGTGCATACAGGCCGATGACCTGGTAGCCCCAGGAGCCATCGAAGGGGTGCTCGGCCACCGGCAGCAGTTCGAGGTGGGTGAAGCCGAGGTCGGCCGCGTAGGCGGGCAGCTGCCCGGCGAGGGCGTCCCAGTCCAGGAAACCGCCATCCGCCCCGCGCCGCCAGGAACCCAGGTGCACCTCGTAGATCGACATGGGTCCGTCATGCCGATTGGCCTGGGCGCGGGTGGCGGGCAGGCTGCGCTGCGCGGGCGGCGCGACGATGCTGGCCGTCGACGGCCGCCGCTCCATCGCGAAGGCATACGGATCGGCCTTCAGCGGCATCACGCGCCCATCACGCGAGCGGATCTCGTACTTGTAGCGCTCGCCCGCGCCCACATCCGGCAGAAAGATCTCCCACACGCCCGCACCATGGTGCACGCGCATCGGATGCCGTCGGCCGTCCCATGCATTGAAATCGCCGACCACGCTGACACGGCTCGCGTTGGGCGCCCACACCGCGAATCGCGTACCGGCTGCGCCGCCGAATGTCATCGGGTGTGCGCCCAGCACCTGCCACGGCCGCAGGTGTGAGCCCTCGCCCAGAAAGTAGATGTCCTGCGCACCGATCGCCGATCCGAAGGCAAACGGGTCGGCGTAATCGCCAGCGACGCCATGCTGCCATCGCACGCGCAGACGGTAAGCGGGGCAAGTTGCGCCAACGGGCGCCTCGAAGAAAACGCCTGGCACGCGTCCCGCCAGCGTGACGAGCGTTTGCCCGGTCGATGCGTCGACCGCCTCGACCTGCTCGGCGCCGGGCAGCAAGGCCCGCAGCCACATGCGGCCCTGGCCGTCCGGGTGCGGACCGAGCACGGCAAACGGGTCGCTATGCCGGCCCTCGAGCAGGGCGTCGAGTTCAGCCTCGGGGATCATCGGATCGGGTGAACTCCGTGGTCAGAAGGTGGGGATGCATTGGCCTCCGGTGTCAGTGCGTTCCGGCAGGGTCGGCTCACCGCACCGGCACATTCCAGATCATCCGCGCATAGTCGCGGATGGTGCGGTCCGACGAGAACGCGCCCATGCCCGCGATGTTGCGGATGGCCTTGTCGGCCCAGGCCTCGGGCGTCGCGTAAAGCGCGTCGGCACGCTGCTGCTCGGCCACGTAGGCGGCGAAGTCGGCCAACAGCAGGTAGGAATCCCGGTGCAGCAGCGAGCCGACCAGGTCGCGGTAACGACCCCGTTCGCCGGGCGAGAAGTCTCCACCCGCGATCGCGTCGAGTACCGCCTTCAGTTGTGCGTTTTTCTCGTAGTGCAGACGCGGGTCATAGCCGAGCGCGCGCACCTGCTTCACCTCCTCGGCCTTGAGACCGAATATGAAGAAGTGCTCGGCGCCCACCGCCTGCGCCATTTCGATGTTGGCGCCGTCCCAGGTGCCGATGGTCAGCGCGCCGTTCAACGCGAACTTCATGTTGCCAGTGCCCGAGGCCTCAGTGCCGGCGGTGGAGAGCTGTTCGGACAGGTCGGCCGCCGGGATGATCGTCTCGGCCAGCGACACGCCGTAGTTCGGCAGATAGACCACCTTCAACCGATCGCGAACGCGCGGGTCGCTGTTCACCGTGCGTGCGATGTCGTGGATCAGCCGGATGATGGTCTTGGCCGTCACATAGGCCGAGGCCGCCTTGCCCGCGAAGATCACCGTGCGCGGCTGCCAGTCGGCATTCGGATTGGCAATGATGGCCTGGTAGCGCGCGACCACATGCAATGCGTTGAGAAGCTGCCGCTTGTACTCGTGGATGCGTTTGATCTGCACGTCGAACAGGCTGGCCGGGTCGATCGTGATGCCCAGGTCGCGCCGCACCAGCAGCGCCAGCCGCTCCTTGTTGGCGCGCTTGGCGGCTTGCACCGCGCTGCGCAGGCTGGCGTCACCGGCCAGCGGGACGAGTTGCGCGAGCTGTTCCAGGCGCGTGCGCCACTGCGTGCCGAGCTGCGCATCGAGCGTCGCAGACAAGGCCGGGTTGGCCTGCGAAAGCCAGCGGCGCGGCGTGACGCCATTGGTGACATTGCAGAAGCGGTCGGGGAACACCCGCGCGTAGTCGGCGAAGATGGTCTCGACCATCAGGTCGGAGTGCAGGCGGGACACGCCGTTGACCCGGTGGCTGGCCACTATCGAGAGCGCCGCCATCTTCACGCGGCGCTCACCGTTCTCGTCGATGACCGAGGCATGCCGTACCAGCTCCTCGTCGCCGGGGAAGTGCTTCCGGAGGTATCGAAGGAAGCGGTCATTGACCTCGTAGATGATCTCCAGATGCCGCGGCAGCCAGTGCTCCAGCATCGGGACGGGCCAGGTCTCCAGCGCCTCGGGCATCAGCGTGTGGTTGGTGTAGCTCATCACCTTCTGGCACTGCACCATCGCGGCGTCCCAGCTCATGCCGTGCAGGTCGATCAGGATGCGCAGCAGCTCGGGCACGGCCAGTGCGGGGTGGGTGTCGTTGAGGTGAATCGACACCTTGTCGCCGATGCTGTCGAGGCGGCCATAGTCGGCCAAGTGGCGGGCCACGATGTCCTGCACCGACGCGCTGACCAGGAAGTACTCCTGCTTGAGCCGCAACTCGCGCCCGGCATGGGTCGAGTCGTCGGGGTAGAGCACCCAGTTGATCACCTCGGCGGAGAGCCTGGCGCTACCGGCGGCGGCGAAGTCACCCCGCGAAAAGGCGGCGAAGTCGATGGGCCGGGACGGATTGGCCTGCCACTGGCGAAGCACTGCGACCCGCTCGGTGGCATGACCGGGCACGATGAAGTCGTAGGCGTCGGCGAACAGCTGCTCCGCAGGCAGCCAGCGGCGGCCGGCGCCGTCGGTGACCACGCGGCCGCCGAGCCCGACGGGGTAGCGGATCTCCGGGCGCTCCAGTTCCCATGGATTGCCGTCACGCAGCCAGTCATCGGGCTCCTCGACCTGCTGTCCGTCGTGGATGCGCTGCGCGAACATGCCGTAGCGGTAGCGCAGGCCGTAGCCGAAGGACGGTACGCCCAGGGTGGCCAGCGAATCGAGAAAACATGCCGCCAGCCGACCGAGGCCGCCATTGCCGAGCGCCGCATCGGGCTCGACCTCGAGGATGTCGCCGGGCTCCTTGCCCGCAGCGCGGGCCGCCGCCTCGAACTCGCCATGCAGCCCCAGCGACGCCAGCGCATTGCCGAGCGCGCGGCCCATCAGGAACTCCATCGACAGGTAGTGCACCCGCTTGGCCTCGCCGCGGCGGTCCTCCCGCAGGCTGCGGTTCATGCGCTCGGCGAGCTGCGCCCGGCTGGCGTGGGCCGCAGCGCGCATCCACATGTAGGGCGATGCATGGCCAGGGGTCATGCCCGACTCCCGCTCGACGCGGGCAGGCAGTGCATCCGGGGGAGGGACAGAACCTTGTTCTCTTGGCGGCTGAGAAAGTGCACCCTCGGCGTCGTGCACTGGTCGCGTGGTCATGGAAACTTCCTTATCTTTCGAAGAGTGCCGGGTGGCGAGCGCGGTCTCGCGCTGCCCATGAAACCATCATGCAGGTAGCGTGCCCAGGCGCTCGGCCCGACCAAGCTTATCCGACCGTTTGCAGGTCTGTCTCTCCCAAAGCACAACGCCGCCTCGCAGATCGCGATCAAGCTTGACGCCGGCCCGCTCTCCCAGAGGGCCGGCGAAGGCAGTTGCCAGATCGATCCGTGCGCCGATCTTCGGAGCCCGGCTTTGTGCAGCAGCTCCGCCAGCATGCCGGCGCGCCGCAGCCTGCGTGCGTTCGTCACACCAGCTGCAAGTCCAGCGCCGTGGCGCGCGGGAACACCCGAGCCAGCCGTTCGTTGCTCAAGCCATACAAACGCTGGAAGACACCGCCCAGCAGGCTGCGCACGTCGCTCAGCACGGGGTAGTCGCGGTTCTGGTTGAGCGTGGCCGCGGTCACGTCCACCTGCTGGCCGGCGATGACGCCGCCGCGCAGGCTACCGCCGAGCAGCCAGTAGACGCTGCCGTGGCCATGGTCGGTGCCCTTGGTGCCGTTTTCGCGCAGCGTGCGGCCGAATTCGCTGATCACCACCACCGTGGTGTTGCCCCAAGCCGAGCCCATCTCTTGGGAGAACGCGGAAAGCCCGCGGCCCAGTTTGCCCAGTTGGTTGGCCAGCGTGCCGGTGGCACCACCTTCGTTGACGTGTGTGTCCCAGCCGCCAACGTCGATGAAGCCCAGGTTGAAGCGCTCGCGCATCAACCGCGCCATGCGTCTCGCTTCGATCTCAAAGCCCTTAGCTGAGATGGCGTTGCGGCTGACCTCTTGCATCTCGGCTTCGTATTGCTGCGCGACTTCACGGCGCAGTTGCAAGCCTTCGTTGACCTGCTCGGTCCAGGCAGACTTGGCATGCAGCTGACGCAGCAGCGCGGCCTGGCGGTCGTCGAGGGACGCTTTGCCGTAGGCCTTCAACGACACGTTGGGAACACCCGTGGCGCCCTGCCAGCAAGCTGGCATGCCGTCGGTGAAGCTAACGCTCAGTGCACCGCCGCCCAGCTCTTCGGCCAGCCGAGCCATGAAGCCCGAGCCGTAGTCACGCGGGCCGTCCAGCGAGCGGCCGGCTTCGATGGTGTCCTGCGTTTCAAAGTGGCTTCGACTGAGGTCGGGGCTACCGGCAAAGGGCACGAAGGCCAACTGGCGTGCGCGCCACAGCGGCAGCATCGAATCGGCCAGCGTCGGGTGCAGTCCCCATCGGTCGTCCAGCGCGATGGCCGCGTTGGGCTCCAGGGCGGCGGGGTCGCTGCCGGGTTTGGCGATGGCGATGGTGGGCCGCATTTCGTAGTACAGCGAGCTGTGTGTGGGCACCAGCACGTTGGCAGCGTCCACCGCTCCTCGCAAGAAGACCAGCAAGAAGCGGGTCTCGCCGGCACCAGGAGCGGACAGCACCCCTGTCGCGCCCCCGGCCAGGCCCAACAGCGGCAAGCTGGACAGGTGCTTGATGAGTTCTCGGCGGGTGAGTTTCATGGTCATACTCCAGAACAGGGGTTACTGTGACATCCATTCAGGCGAGGCCAGCAGCAGCAGGTTCCACTCGGTCTGGGAGCTGGCTTTTTCCAGCGCGCTGCGTGTGTCCGGGCTGAATAGGTGCTGCCAGACGCTGTAGTACAGCTGGCCACCTGGGCGCGGGAAGCCGGTCGGGGCCATGACGGTGTTGTCATCGCTGTTGAACAGGCCAGAGTTGCTGCCGCCAATGGCGCGTGCGATCTCAAAGCGCCTTGCTAACTGGCCAGGGTTGGCCCAGGTGGCGGTGGCAAGCGGGTAACCGTCGGGCGTGATGCGGCCGTACTGCGGTTGGTTGAGTTGCGACAACCAACCCTGCACCGGGCGCAGATTGTTGAACAGCGCAGCGCCATTGCCTTCGCCAGTGTTGTAGGCCAGGCGTAGCGACGAAATCACAAACTGTGTCGGATCTTTCAACCGCACCGGTGCGCCGTCGGCCAGCGAGGCTGCGAATTCGCGGCTGTCAAAGAGCGTGCGCAACACAGCGGCGATGTCGCCATCGGCCTGCGTGAAGCGCCTGGCCATGCGCTCCACCAATGCGGCGGGCGGCTCGTCGGCGACAAAGTAGGTGGCCAGTTTGCGGCTGATCAAGAGCGCCGTGGCCGGGTGACGCGCCAGGCGTTCGATCACGCCGCGCACTTCTTCCAGGCCGCCGGGCTGGACGTGCATGCCCAGCACCTTCTTGCTACCGCTGTCGTGGCGCGCCGGGTTGAACTCAAAGCCTTGCTTCAGCACGTAGGCGTCTTGCAGCTCGGGCTTCAGCCGTGTGGCTTTGCCCGACAGGTTCACACCCATTCCCGTCAGCACACGCGCCAGCTCCTGCACGTCGGCCTGGGAATAGCCGGCATCCACACCTAGCGTGTGCAGCTCCAGCAACTCGCGCGCGAAGTTTTCGTTGATCTTGCCGCTGGCACTTTGGGCGTTGTCCAGGTACTCGAGCATCGCTGGGTGGGTGACGGCGGCCCACACCAGGTCTCCAAACTTGCCGAGCGCGTGGTCGCGCAGCGCGTGGTCTTGCCAGTCGGCCATCATCCAGCGCAGGTTGCCCTTGTCGGCGTGCACGCTGAAGTGGTTCATCCAGAACCAGGTCATGCGTTCCTGCAACTGCCAGGGTGAGTAGACAGCGCGCAACAGCTGCGAGCGGCCGGCTTCATACCGCGCTTGTTGTGCGGCCTGGTTGCGGGCCTGGCGGGCGGCCTGCTTGTCGATTTCGTTGGGCAACTGGTTGATGCGCTGGTTTTCGGCCTGTACGTCAGCCAGCACCTCGCCCAGCGGCCTTGCTATGCCGGGCGTTGTGGCCAGGGCCTGCTGCAAGGGCTCCGGCAGGCTGCTGTCGCCGCCCGGGCGCAGCTGCTGGTCCAGCCAGGCGCGCCGGCCCAGGCGCGACAGCTGGGCGATGCTCTGCGCGTCGGCACCCCAGGCCACGCGGTTGAGCCAACGCAGGTCTTGCGCGCTGGGCGGGGCGGCCTCACGAGCCTGGACCGCCACGCCGACGAACATCGACAGCAGCGTCACCAGCGCTGCCCACACAAACGGCCGGGCGCCAGCTGCTGACCTCGGGGTTCCGTGTGTGTCCATGCAAGGCTCTGCTGAAGATGTTGTGAGGGTCGGCGCCAGGCTCGCGTGAGGCTGGCAGGCTGCTGAAAAAGCGCCCCGGCTCGGGCTGCACTGCAACGTCCTTGCGCGTCGACTGCCATGTTTCTCACAATGCGGAAAGTCAATCCTGAGTTTCATAGATTTGCAAGGCGTTTGATGCGTTTTCAGCGCGGCTCTCGGTCACTGGGCGCAGTGCGGGCGAATCTGTGCACGGCCGCGTGTGCACACCAAGTTATAGGCGACCATGATCAGCACAAACATCTGGTCTACGCGCTTGAACTCGTGCACCATCGCACTGGCGAAAGCCGCCCAAGGTCTCGGTCTAGCCGAAGGCTTGCTCGATCAGCTTGCATCTACGCTGCGAATCGCATCACCCTCAGTCCGCGCGATTTCATGGAGCACCGCCGACTTCGTTCCCGAGGTGTTCTGCAGCGCATGCGACGTGACTTTATTCGCAAGGCAGGCGACGATGAACTCCTTCGTCGGCCCTGCGAAATCGATCTTCACACACCGATCGGCCCCGGCGTGACCGGTGGTGGTGCCGGTGAGGCGCCGATCCAATCTTTGTGTTGCGAAGGTCGAGGTTTGCAGCAGGGGGCCGAGGCATTCCGCCTCCTTGCCTTCAAGGCACGAGAGAGAAGTGTCGCTGTCGAACCGCAGCATCCCGGTTTGGCGTCTTACCGTGTTGTTGCGTGCGCAACCATGACAAGGCCGACAGGCCGATGCAACTGCTCAGGATGGATCCGTCACACGGTACTCCGCCGAAAACAGCGTGGATCCTGAGTAGGCCTGAACAAACCTCTTTCAGATTGAAGCATGCTGAAGGGATGATCGTGGCAGCTGTGCAGTGATAGGGGGGGGGCAGCAAGGAGGGCCCCGCTAGAAGGGCCGCGCAAGGAACCCGCGGGTACTCGAGGAGCATCCTGAGCTTGTGCCCGATGCCGCACCGGATCGCGCACATGGCGCCGCCCAGCGCGCTCTGGAGCCAGTTTCCAAGTACGGCGCCGTGCAGCCCATCAGCGGCAATCGCGGAAGGTCGACAATTCCTGGGCCCGAACGATTTGCAACCGATCGGCCTTGAACTCCCCAGGTCCGAAAACACCACCCAAGGAACCGCGCATGCAACGCTTGCTGCTCACGCTTTTACTGGCCGCCGCTGCCACAGCGCATGCCGAACACATCGGCTCGGTGGACACGGCCTTCGTGCTCATCGGGCCAGACCACAAGATCGTGGTCGAGGCCTACGATGACCCGGGTGTGAACGGCGTGACGTGCTACGTGTCGCGCGCCAAGACCGGCGGCGTCAAGGGCGCGCTCGGCCTGGCGGAGGACAAGTCAGAGGCATCGATTGCCTGCCGGCAGGTCGGCCCGATTTCGATACCGAAGGCCCTGCCCGAGCAGGAAGAGATCTTCAACGAACGCATCAGCCTCGTGTTCAAGAAGCTGCGCATCGTCCGAATGGTCGACAGCAAGCGCCATGCGCTGGTCTACCTGACCTATTCGGATCGACTGATCGACGGGTCGCCGCAGAACGCCGTCACTGCTGTGGCGGTGGACCGGGCCTCGGCCATCCCGGTCAAGTGACGGCGCACCAGTCGACAACCTCCGCCCAGCCTCGAACTGCACCATGGTCCACGGATTTGCCCTGTTGCTCGTCTGCCAGCTGATCGGCGAGGTCGCAGTTCAGGCGCTTTCGCTGCCCGTGCCCGGGCCGCTGATCGGCATGCTGCTGCTGTTCGTCGGCCTGCTGGTGCGTGGCGGTCTGCCCGATGAAGTGCGTGACGCGGCGAACGCCATGCTGCGACATCTGATGTTGTTGTTCATCCCGGCCGTCACCGGCGTGATGATGTATTTCGACCGCATCGCGCGCGAGTGGCTGCCATTCATGGCTGCATGCATCGTGGGCACGGCGATAACGATGATCGCGACCGCGCTCACGCTGCGCTGGATGCTGCGCGTGACGGGCACCGCCCGGGACCGGGAGTAGCGCATGGCCGATGTCGGTCTGTTCCGGGTCTGGGTCTTCCTGTCGAGTTCGCCGCTGCTGTGGCTGACGGTGACCGTGCTCGTGTACCTGGCGGCCCTGTGGCTGTACACACGCAGCGGCGGGCACTCACTGGTCAATCCGATCCTGCTTTCCGTGGTGGGCCTGGTCGGCGTGCTGCACTTCACTGCAACGCCCTACCCCGTGTATTTCGAGGGCGCGAAGTTCGTGCACTTCCTGATCGGCCCGGCCACGGTGGCTCTGGCCGTCCCGCTCTACGCGCAGCTGGAGCGATTGAAGTCCATGTGGCTACCCATTGGGGTGGCGGTTGTCGTCGGCTCGACAGTGGCGATCGTGTCTGCACTGGCCATCGGTCGGGTGCTTGGTGCGTCGCACACCACGCTGATGTCGCTGGCGCCGAAGTCCTCCACCCTGCCAATCGCTATGAGCATGGCAGAGCAGATCGGCGGCGTGCCAGCGCTCGCAGCGATGGCGGTGGCGGTCACCGGCATCAGCGGAGCGATGATGGCGCGAGGCTTGCTGAACCTGCTGCGCATCGAGGACCCTGCTGTACGCGGTTTCTCGGTCGGCATCGCAGCACACGCGGCCGGCACCGCGCGTGCGCTGCAGGTGGGCACCGTCAACGGCGCTTTTGCCGCACTGGCACTGGCGCTCAACAGCATCGCGACGGCGTTTCTGATTCCCTTACTAGTCAGGGTGCTGCGCCCCCTGCTTTGACGGGGTTCAGGTGCCGCCGCGCAGATCGGCCAGCGCGGACTCGCACAGGCGCATGTGCCGCTCGCTCAGGGTGCCGGCCTTGCCAGCATCGGCGATGCTTTCCAGCACCATGGTGGCGATCTCGACACTGCCCCGCGCTTGCAGCAGCGCCTGCTTCAGGTGCTCAATGACCTTGTCCTTGGCGTCGAGCTCACGCACCAGCGGGTCCCAGTGCGGAGCCCGGTAGTGGTCCATCAGCGCATCGACGATACCTTCGTTGCGCACCAGGTAATCGAAGTTGAAATCCTTCGCGCCGAAGTCCTTCAAGCCTTTGATGCCGGTCAGCTCGCGTTCGGAGATCCGCTTGAAGCCCATGCTCCAGTCGGCGTACTGGCGCCGCTCGATCGGCCGCCGATGCAGGAACTGCACCTTGGCATGGCGCGGATCGCGGCCGATCTTCTCGACCAGTTCGTCGATCACCTGATCGTCGCCCTCCAGCGCCTGCAAGAAGGTGTCCTCACCGTACAGCAGCATGCCGGTCACCGCGCGGGCCGAATTGTTTTTCAGGCACTGCTGAAGCAGTTCGAGCAGTTGCTCTGTCGACCAGGGCGCCAGGGCACTGCTGATGTACACAATCTGAATCATGAAAACTCCAGTAGTCCAGTAGAAGCGCCTGTCGACAACAGCTCGACCGGTAACGACCGTTCGCCCGAGCATGGATCTGCCAATGTGCCAAAAGGCTGCACCCAAGGCTCAAGTTTAGCTCCCGAACCGCCTGTGTTCCCGCCGCACAAACGCGGTCTTGCGTCATCGGATTGCAGTGCTTTGCCAATCATTTAGGCTGGACAATACTGATTGCATTTGATAGTTACTCCCACCTGAGTATGTGCTTTTAAAAGTGAGTGGCTATGTGGAAAAAGCTTGGTGCGCCGGTTCCGATCGATGCATCGCAAGTAGTCATCGGGCTCTATATCTGGTTGGACCTGAGGTGGGACGAGCACCCTTTTGTCTCCAGCCGCTTCATGGTCAAGACCGGCAAGCAGATTTCCATCATCCAATCGCTGGAAACTGAAGGAAGGCTCTACTACGACAGCGAGCAAAGCACAGCCCAGCCCGGCCCACTGATATCCAAACCTCTGTTGGAGCACGAAGCCAAAGCGGCGGAAGAGCAAGCAGCCAAAGAAGCCCTCATTGCCGAAGTGCTGGCGCTGGAAAAAGCCAAGGTGGCCAAGCAGAAAGCCCTGCGCGATGCCGCGCTGCGGGCGGATCAGGCCTGGGCCAATGCCGCGCGCGCGACCAAAACGGCACTCAATGAGTTACCCCGCTCGCCCAAGGTGGCTGGCAAGCAACTGATGGACCTTTCGTCAGAGGCCGCGTCCTTGGTGTCGAAGAATCGCGAGGTGCTGCTGCACCTGCTGGGCGACAAGAAGGAGCAGGGTCCCCAGTTCCATGGACTGAACTGCATGACCCTGGCCATGCTGATCGGCAAGTCGGCCGGCATGAATGAACGAGCTCTTGCGGACCTGTCGCTCGCCGCCCTAGCGCACGATGCTGGTGAATCGCAGATTCCCCAACAGATCTTGAAGAGCACGCAACGCAAGAAACACGAGGAAGAATTTTTCCGCCAGCACGTGAACTTCAGCACCAAGTTTGCCGAGGAGTCGTGCGCGTTCAGCCCGGAAGCCTTGGCGATGATTGCGGATCACCATGAGGCGATTGACGGTTCCGGCTGGCCTCGGGGCAAAAAAGGCGAGGCACTGAGCGTCGGTGCACGCATTCTGGCCATCGTGGACCGCTACGACACCCTGTGCTCTCCGGACACGCCCAAAGGTGTGCCGATGATGCCGGCCGAAGCACTGGCCACCATGTTCCGCCACGAGTCCACGCGGCTGGACTCGGCCCTGCTGAGCCTCATGATCAAACTGCTGGGTGTGTTCCCGCCCGGTACTGCGGTGCAACTGAGCGATGGATCGTTGGCATTGGTGATAGCGCCGGGTGCCAACTCCCTGAAGCCGACGGTGTTGCTCTATTCGCCCGAGGTGTCCAAAGACGAGGCCCCCACCATTGACCTGGCAGGAGAGCCGGACCTCAAGATTGTGGAAGCGATACGGCCCTCCGCGCTTCCCTTGGATGTGCTCGAGTGGCTCAATCCGCAGCAGCGGCTGTCCTACTTCTTCTCGGTGGACGATGGCAAGAACTAAAGCAGCAGGGCCGTCTTACCCTGCGTTCTGGGCGATTCGTTACGCCTGGAAATCGGGGCACGGCAGGATCAGTCACACACCGAGGTTACGCGATGAACCCCTAGCGGCTGCGGTCCGAGGATCCCTGCTGCCCAGGAAAGCCAGCAAAAACAAAGGGCTGCGACCTTTCGGTGCAGCCCTCTGAGAATCGTTGGCGGAGTGGACGGGACTCGAACCCGCGACCCCCGGCGTGACAGGCCGGTATTCTAACCAACTGAACTACCACTCCAATACGCACACTGTGCGAAGCGAAATATCAGCATTCTCTTTTCAGATACTGCTGCAAGCTTCGCTCAAGCTTGGCGTCCCCTAGGGGATTCGAACCCCTGTAATCACCGTGAAAGGGTGGTGTCCTAGGCCTCTAGACGAAGGGGACAAATCCTGCGTCGTGACTTGAACTGCGCGCCGCCTTCAACCTGCGATGAACTGCCTGTCGTTGGTGGAGGTAAGCGGGATCGAACCGCTGACCTCTTGCATGCCATGCAAGCGCTCTCCCAGCTGAGCTATACCCCCCTACGCTGCCAGTCGCGAGCTTCTGGCATCCCTCGGGGAAGTGACGTAGAGATCAATTTCTACGTCGCTTCGCGCTGTTCAAGCGAGACGACGAGTATAGCCAGATTTTCAGGCGATCAGCAATCGGGTGAGCACCACATCACGTGGAAAAAGCTCGAGTACCGCATCGATCGACGGCGTTTGTGCACGGCCGCAGACCAGCACGCGAACCGCGTGTGCGAGCGTCGGCATCTTGATGCCATGAGCGGTGATGACTTCCTTGATCGCAGCGCTGATCGCGGGCTTGGTCCACTCGATGTCGGTGAGTCGTTCGCGCAGGCTGTGCACCGCGGGAGTCACCGCCTCGGTGACATGCGCAGCCAGGTCTTCTGCGCTGGGCGCGACCTCTGAAAGATACATCGCCAGCCAATCGCACAGCTCCACTGTCGTCGCGCAGCGGTCCTTGAACAGCGCGCACATGCGGCTCAGCTGGTCATCGGCCACCGCCGCGATACCGCGCTCGGCGAATCGAGCCACCACATGCGCAGCCAGCGTGTCGTCGGGCAGAGCCTTCAGGTAATGCGCGTTGACCCAATTGAGCTTGGCCGCATCCCACTGCGCCGGACTCTTGGCCAGATGCTGGCCGTCGAACCACGAGACCAGTTGCTCGCGACTGAACAGCTCGTCATCGCCGTGGCTCCAGCCCAGGCGCGCCAGGTAATTGAGCATCGCCTCAGGCAGATAGCCAGCGGCCTCGTACTGGGTGACGCTGACCGCGCCGTGGCGCTTTGACAACTTGTCGCCGTCGGGCCCGAGGATCATCGGCACATGGCCGTAGATGGGCAGCTCTGCGCCCAGGGCGCGCAGGATGTTGATCTGCCGCGGCGTGTTGTTGACGTGGTCATCGCCGCGAATGACATGGCTGATGTCCATGTCCCAATCGTCGACGACGACGCAGAAGTTGTAAGTCGGCGTGCCGATCAGCGTGGAGGTATCTGCGCCGGGGCGGGCAATGATCAGATCGTCGAGTTCCGCGTTTGAGATCGTGATCGGGCCCTTGACCATGTCGTCCCAGGTGACCGCACCACCCGGTGGATTGCGAAAGCGGATCACAGGCTTCACGCCCACGGGAATGGCGGGCAGCACCTTGCCTGGCTCGGGTCGCCAGCGGCCGTCGTAGCGTGGCTTGTCACCGCGCGCACGCTGGGCCTCACGCATCGCATCCAGCTCGGCCGGGGTGCAGTAGCACGGGTAGGCCGTGCCATCGTTGAGCATCTGCCCAATCACCTCACGATAGCGGTCGATGCGCTGCATCTGGAAGAACGGGCCTTCGTCGTGCTCCAGGTTCAGCCACTTCATCGCGGCGATGATCTGGTCGACGGCCTCTTGCGTCGAACGCGCCTCATCGGTGTCTTCGATGCGAAGGATGAAATCGCCGCCGTGATGGCGTGCAAAGGCCCAGGAAAACAGCGCCGTGCGGGCGGTACCCAGGTGCAGGAAGCCAGTGGGCGATGGCGCGATGCGGGTGCGAACTTTTCGGGTCATGGGTGATGCAATTCGCCAGGCATTTTCAAAGTGAATTCAGACCGCGCAGCAGGTCGTCCTTCAGGTCTTCCACATCGTCCAGGCCCACCGAAAGGCGCACGAGGCCTTGCGTGATACCAGCCGCCTGGCGCTGCACTTCGGTGAGTCTGCCGTGCGAGGTACTGGCCGGGTGGGTGATCGTGGTCTTGGTGTCGCCGAGGTTGGCGGTGATCGAGCACACGCGGGTGCTGTCGATCACCTGGAAGGCCGCACGGCGCGCAGCCTCAGCATCGGTTTCACCTGCTCTCGATGCACTCGCCTTCACTGCGAACGACAGCACCGCGCCACCGCGGCCCGACTGCTGCGCCATGGCCAATTCGTGCTGCGGGTGCGACTTCAGGCCGGGGTAGAACACCCGCTCGATCTGCGGCTGCTGCTCCAGCCAGGTCGCGAGTTGCAGCGCGCGTTCGCTCTGCGCCTGCATGCGGATCGACAAGGTCTCCAGGCCCTTCAGCACCACCCAGGCGTTGAAGGCAGCCAGGGTCATGCCCGCGCTGCGCATCACCGGCACGAACTGGTCATTGATCAGCTGCTCTTTGCCGCACACGGCGCCGGCGAGCACGCGGCCCTGGCCGTCGAGGTACTTGGTGCCCGAATGGATGATGAGGTCCGCGCCGTAGTCGATCGGCTTTTGCAGTGCGGGTGTGCAGAAGCAGTTGTCAACGGCCAGCAGTGCCTTCGCGCCATGGGCCACTTCGGCCAGCGCGCGGATGTCGCAGACCTCGGTCAGCGGATTGGTCGGCGATTCGGCAAACAGCAGCTTGGTGGTCGGCCGCACGGCGCGCTGCCATTCGCCCACATCGGTCTGCGAAACGAAGGTGGTTTCAACGCCGAACTTCGCGAACTCGCGGCCAAGCAGGCTGATGGTGGAACCGAACACGCTGCGCGAGCAGATCACGTGGTCGCCTGCCTTCAGCAAGGCCATCGCGGTCAGCAGGATGGCCGCCATGCCGCTCGACGTGGCGATGCAGGCCTCGCTGCCTTCGAGTGCCGCGAGCCGCCGCTCGAACATCGTGACCGTCGGGTTGGTGAAGCGTGAGTAGATGAAGGCCTCTTCCTCGTTCGCGAATCGCGCCGCAGCCGTGGCCGCATCGGGCTGCACGAAGCTGCTGGTCAGGAACAGCGCTTCGGAGTTTTCGCCCCACTGGGTGCGCGGCAGACCTTCACGCACCGCCAGCGTGTCGATGCGCAGCCCTTCAGGCAGGTCCGTGCGCGGGATCGTCTTCTTCGTCGCCATCAGGCCTGCTCCGCAGCGCTCTGCAACGCCAATCGCGACCGCGCCGGAGAGTCCTCCTCCTCCCCCTGCGACAGCCGTTGCGTGGCCATCGCATCGAAATCGGAGGCCGAGATGTCGCCAGTGATGTAGCACCCATCGAAGCATGAAGCCTCAAAGCCACCAACCAGCGGATTCAACGCGCCAACCACCCGCTTCATCGCGTTCACGTCCTGGTAGATCAGCGCGTCGGCGCCGATGAACTGGCGGATTTCCTCGATGCTGCGGTTGTGCGCGATCAGCTCGCTGTTGGTTGGCATGTCGATGCCGTAGACGTTCGGGAAACGCACCGGCGGCGCAGCAGACGCCATGAACACCTTGCGCGCACCGGCCTCGCGCGCCATCTGCACGATCTCCTTGGAGGTGGTGCCGCGCACGATCGAGTCGTCGACCAGCAGCACATTGCGGTCCCTGAACTCGACGCCGATCGCATTGAGCTTCTGGCGCACCGATTTCTTGCGCACGCCCTGCCCCGGCATGATGAACGTCCGCCCTACATAACGATTTTTCACGAAGCCTTCGCGATAGGGCTTGCCGATCTTCTGCGCCAATTGCATCGCTGACGGCCGGCTCGATTCGGGGATCGGGATCACCACGTCAATCTCGCTCGGCGGCATGGTCGAGATCAGGCGCTGCGCCAGCGTTTCGCCCATGTTCAGCCGCGCCTGGTACACCGAGATGCCGTCCATGATGGAGTCGGGACGAGCCAGATAGACATACTCGAACATGCAGGGGTGCAGGCTCGGGTTCTCTGCGCACTGCTGCGAAAAGACCTGCCCTTCCGATGTGATGAAGATCGCCTCACCGGGCGCCACGTCACGGGTCATCACATGGCCGGTGCCTTCGAGGGCGACGGACTCGCTGGCTACCATCACCTGCCGGCCTTCGGCCGTGTCACCCTCGCCGAAACACAGCGGACGGATGCCGAACGGATCGCGAAACGCCAGCAGACCGAAGCCTGCAATCAGCGCCACGACGGCGTACGAGCCCTTGAGGCGCTTGTGCACCGCCGCCACCGCCTTGAAGACGATCTCGGGCGACAGCGGCAGGTCGCGCGCTGCGGAGGCGAGTTCGTGGGCCAGCACGTTGATCAACACCTCGGTGTCGCTGTCGGTGTTGATGTGGCGCCGATCGATGATCGCCAGCTCACGCTTCAACGCCTGTGCATTGGTGAGATTGCCGTTGTGCACCAGCACGATGCCGAACGGCGCGTTGACGTAGAACGGCTGCGCCTCTTCCTCGCTGTAGGCATTGCCGGCGGTCGGGTAACGTACCTGACCCAGACCGACTGTGCCTGGCAGCCCGCGCATATTGCGGGTGCGAAACACGTCGCGCACCATGCCGCGGGCCTTGTGCATGAAGCAACGGGAATCCTGCATCGTCACGATGCCGGCGGCGTCCTGACCACGATGCTGCAGCAGAAGCAAGGCGTCGTAGATCAACTGGTTGACCGGCGCCTTTGAGATCACCCCGACGATGCCGCACATGTAAAGACTCCCGGTTCAAACTGCTTTGCGGCCCAAGGCCGATTCGACTGCCCCCCGATTGTCGGCGGTCTCGGAGCCGCTTCAGATCAGAAGGTGATCAGCAAGGCTTGCCGTCAGCGCCGGCTTGAGCCCGGTGATCACGACTTTCAACCACGCCGCGCCAACGGAATGCTGCCAGGTCGGCGTCTCGACCCACGGCGTGCGCGTGACCACCGCCGCCACCGCCAGCAGCAGCACTCCGCCCCGCAAGACGCCGAATGCGGCGCCCAGCAGGCGATCGACACCACTCAGCGGTGTGGCGTGAATCAGCATTTTCAACAGCCGAGCCAGCAGCCCCCAGGCAATGAGTGCGCCGATGAAAGTCAGCGTGAAGGCTGCGGTCTGGTTGAGCGGCGACCCTGGTGAACCAATCGGCAGGTAGGGTGCGACGTCAGCATGGAACCACTGCGCGGCCAGGTACGCGGCGACCCAGCCCAGCAGCGACATCAGTTCGAAAGTCAGGCCACGCCAGACGCCGACCGCCATCGAGAGCAGCAGCACGGCCAGCATGGCGAGGTCTGCCGCGTTCCAGGTTCCAGTCATCGTGCCCGACAGGAGACTGCCGAAGGGCGCGGCCGTCGATGGTCAGGGATCAAAGCGTCAGCACCACCGCCGCGATGCCCGCCGCTTTCGACCGCGCCTGCACCTTATCGGCCTCGGTACGGGTGGAAAAGGGCCCCAGCCGAACCCGGATGCGCTTGCCTGTTGGCGTGTCTGCGACTTGGGTGTAAGTCTTCAGGCCCAGCTTTTCCATCTTCAGGCGAACCTCACGCGCCGAAGCGGGGTCGGCGAAAGCACCCACCTGCACGACAAAGCGGGCAGCACCATCGGATTGACTCGCGGAGGCGGATGCAGCCTTGGCTGATGAGGCGACGGAAGCGGGCTGCTCGGTCGCAGCGGGGGGCTTCGCTGTGGTGGCGGCAGCCTTGGCTGGCGTCATCGCAGCCACAACTGGCGCCGCCGGCATGGCCGGCGCGGCGCTGGCGGGCACCTCTGGCGCGGATGCCACCACCGCCTCGGCATCGGGCACCGGCTCGGACGGCGCATCTCGGGTCACGACGCCCGAGGCCACGGTGGACTCGGCCGCAGCCTGCGCAGATGCATTCGCTGAATCGGCACGGGGCGCGGGCAGCGTCAGCGCGGGCGCGCCGTCGGACTTCGGAATCTCGATCGGGATGTCCACCGGGATCGGCCGCGGCTGCGATTCAAACAACAGCGGGAAGCCGATCACGCCAAGGGTCAGCAACACCACCGCGCCGATCAAGCGCTGCCGGGTACGGGTGCGAACCTTCTGGACGGCATCGGCCGAGCCCACAGGTCGCCCACTGCCGCCAGATCCCACCTCGTCGGCAGGCTTGCGCTTGAAGAAATCGGACAGTGCCATCGGTGCGGGAAGGAGTCAGACGCTGTGCGAGCTGCCAAGCCGGGGCAAGCCGTGATGGAGGACGCCACCCACGGTGAGAAACGACCCGAACACGAGGATTCTATCGGCCGGGTCAGCCCGCTCCAGCGCGTGTTGCAGCGCGGCCTGTGGGTCGTGATGCGTCGACAGCAAAACAGCTTCGCCGCCCGGCTTCTTCAAGGTTGGCGACAGAGATTCGAACAGTGTTTGCAGTTGCACGGCCGTCGCCGCACGCGCGGTCGGCAGGTCGGTGAAGCACCACGAATCGACCAGCGGCGCCATGCGCTGGAAGATCGCGCTCAAGTCCTTGTCGTGCATCGCACCGAACACCGCGTGGGTGCGCGGATGGAAACCCATGCGATCGAGATTCTGTGCCAGCGCGGCGACCGCATGCGGGTTGTGCGCGACATCGAGCACCAGCGTCGGCTGGCCCGGCACGATCTGGAAGCGGCCCGGCAGGTCAAGCGTCGCGAAGCCCTGGCGTACGGCCTGCGCGGTGATGGGCAGGCGATCTCCGAGCGCTTCAAAAGCAGCGAGTGCACCCGACGCATTGATCAACTGGTTGGCGCCGCGCAACCCGGGATACGCGAGACCGTTGTAGCGCTTGCGGCGCCCCGCCCAGGCCCACTGCTGAGGATCGCCGGAGTGGTTGAAGTCGACACCGAATCGACGCAGATCTGCACTCAACTCGCGGGCGCGGTCGATCACACTCTGCGGCGGCACCGGGTCGCTGACCACCACCGGCCTGCCGGCACGCATGATGCCGGCCTTTTCGCGCCCGATGGATTCGCGGTCCGGGCCGAGGTATTCCGTGTGGTCGAGGTCGATGCTGGTGATCACCGCGCAGTCGGCGTCGAACACATTCACGGCGTCGAGCCGGCCACCGAGGCCGACTTCGAGGATCACCAGATCGAGCGGCGCCTGCGACAGCAAGCGCGCGATGGCAAGCGTCGTGAACTCGAAGTAGGTCAGCCCGGTGTCACCGCGCGAGCGCTCGACCGCCTCGAAGTGCGGGAGCAGATCCGCCGCGCTGACCATCTCGCCGTTGACGCGGCACCGCTCCTCGAAGTGCACCAGGTGCGGCTTCGAGTACAGCCCGACTCGGTAGCCAGCGCGCAGTGCGATCGACTCGAGCATCGCGCAGGTCGAGCCCTTGCCATTGGTGCCAGCCACCACGATCAGTGGCACGCTGAAGGTCAAGTCCAGGCGCGCTCGCACCTGCTCGACACGGTGCAAGCCCATGTCGATTTCTTTCGGGTGCAGCTGTTCGCAGCGGGCCAGCCAGCCGGCCAGCGTGGTGGGGAATGAGGACAAGCGCGTTGAAGGCCCAGGCCCGCCGTCAGGCGATCGCGTCGGCGCTTTGGCGCTGCAGCATGGCGATCATCTTGGCGATCGACGTGCGCAGTTCCCGACGGTCCACGATCATGTCGATCGCGCCGGTGTGCAGCAGGAATTCGGCGCGCTGGAAGCCCTCGGGCAGTTTCTCGCGCACGGTGTTCTCGATCACACGCGGACCGGCAAAGCCGATCAGCGCCTTCGGCTCGGCGATGACGACGTCGCCCATGAAGGCGAAGCTGGCAGAGACGCCCCCCATGGTCGGGTCGGTCAGCACGCTGATGTACGGCAGCTTCGCTTTGGCCAGGCGGGTCAGCGAGGCATTGGTCTTGGCCATCTGCATCAGACTCAGCAGCCCTTCCTGCATGCGGGCACCACCGGTGGCGGTGAAGCTGATGAACGGCGTCTTCTGCTCGACAGCAGTCTCGACGCCGCGCACAAAACGTTCGCCGACCACCGAGCCCATCGAGCCGCCCATGAATTGGAACTCGAAGCAGGCGGCGACCACCGGGATGCTGTGGATCGCGCCACCCATCACCACCAGCGCGTCGGTTTCGCCGGTGGATTCGAGCGCTTCCTTGAGCCGCTCCGGGTATTTCTTGCTGTCCTTGAATTTCAGCGCATCGACCGGCACCACTTCCTGTCCGATCTCGTAGCGGCCCTCGGGGTCGAGAAAGGCATCGAGCCGCGCGCGCGCGCCAATGCGGTGGTGGTGGGTGCACTTCGGGCAGACGTTGATGTTCTGCTCAAGGTCGGTCTTGTAGAGCACCGTTTCGCACGACGGACACTTGACCCACAGGCCCTCGGGCACCGTGCGGCGTTCATTGGGATCCGTCGGTTGGATCTTCGATGGCAGCAGTTTTTCGAGCCAGCTCATGGGCGCTCTCCTGTCAGGGTGTCGAGGGCCGTTCGGATCTCGGCGATGAAACGACCGGCGACTGCGGGTGCATGGTCCGGAGTTTCGTGTTCCAGCAGTTGTACCAGTGTCGAGCCGATCACGACCGCATCAGACACCGCAGCCACCGCCTTGGCCGATGCCGCATCGCGGATGCCGAAACCAACGCCGACTGGCACATGCACATGCTCGCGGATGCGCGGCAGCATGTCAGCCACAGCACCGATGTCGAGGTGACCCGCACCGGTCACACCCTTGAGCGACACGTAGTAGACGTAGCCACTGGCGATGCGACCGACATCCTTCATGCGCTGGACTGTCGAGGTGGGCGCCAGCAGAAAAATCGGGTCCAGCTGGTGGCTGTGCAGCGTGCGAGCGAAGGCCTCACACTCTTCCGGCGGGTAGTCGACGACCAACACGCCATCGACGCCTGCCGTCTTCGCATCGGCCACGAAGCGGTCGACACCGTAGCGCTCGACCGGATTCGCGTAGCCCATCAGCACGACGGGCGTGGTGGTGTTGCGTTCGCGGAAACGCCGCACGTAGTCCAGCACCTGCGGCATGCCGATGCCCTTGGCCAGCGCGCGCTCGGCGGCCTTCTGGATCACCGGGCCGTCGGCCATCGGGTCCGAAAACGGCACGCCGAGCTCGATTACATCGGCGCCGGCATCAGCCATCGCGCACAGGATGTCGACCGTGCTCTCGGCGTGCGGATCGCCCGCATGAATGAACGGGATCAGGGCCTTGCGCCGATCGCGCTGGAGCGCCTCGAAGGTGGCGGCGATACGGCTCATCGTGCGGCCTTCGTTGATTGAGGGCCACTGACTGGCGCGGCGCCGGTCTTCACCGTTTCACCCCGGCACGAAGGCCGGCAATAGAAGTTCGCGCCGGACAGGTCGGCCACCGTACCGATGTCCTTGTCGCCGCGGCCCGAGAGGTTGACCAGCAGGCTCTGGTCCGGGCGCATGGTCGGTGCGATCTTCATTGCATACGCCAGCGCATGGCTCGATTCGAGCGCCGGGATGATCCCTTCGGTGCGGCACAGCACATGGAATGCCGCCATCGCCTCGTCGTCGGTGATGCCGACGTACTCGGCGCGACCGATGTCCTTCAGATAAGCGTGCTCGGGGCCGACACCGGGATAGTCGAGGCCGGCCGACACCGAGTGCGTCTCGATGATCTGGCCATTGGCGTCCTGAAGGAGGTAGGTTCGGTTGCCGTGAAGCACGCCGGGCGAGCCGGCCGACAGCGATGCTGCGTGGCGGCCCGTCTCGATGCCCAGGCCTGCCGCCTCGACGCCGATCAGCCGGGTGCCGGTGTGCTCGATGTAGGGGTAGAAGATGCCCATCGCGTTGCTGCCGCCGCCGACACAAGCGATCACCGCATCAGGCTGGCCACCGATCATCTCCGGCATCTGCACCAGGCATTCATCGCCGATGACGCGCTGGAAGTCACGCACCATCATTGGATACGGGTGCGGCCCGGCCACGGTACCGATGATGTAGAAGGTGTTCTCGACGTTGGTGACCCAGTCGCGCAGCGCCTCGTTGAGCGCATCCTTGAGGGTCTTGCTGCCCGATTCGACCGGCACCACAGTGGCACCAAGCAGGTGCATCCGGTACACGTTCGGCGACTGGCGCTTGACGTCCTCGCTGCCCATGTAGACCACGCACTCCAGCCCGTAACGCGCGCAGATGGTGGCGGTGGCAACGCCGTGCTGGCCAGCTCCGGTTTCGGCGATCACCCGCGGCTTGCCCATGCGACGCGCAAGCATTGCCTGACCGATGGTGTTGTTGATCTTGTGCGCGCCGGTGTGGTTCAGGTCTTCGCGCTTCAGGTAGATCTGCGCACCGCCCAGTTCGCGGCTGATGCGCGCTGCGTGATAAACCGGGCTGGGTCGGCCGACGAAATGCGCCAGTTCGCTGCGGAACTCCGCCATGAAGGCCGGATCGGCCTGGGCCACGGCGTAGGCCTCCTTCAGCTCATCGAGCGCGTGAATCAGCGTTTCAGCGACGAAGGTACCGCCATAGGGGCCGAAGTGGCCGGTCGCGTCGGGCTGGTGGTAATCGAACGGGGTGGCAAGCATCTTGGTCACTCTTCAGGTTGCATTCGCGGCGATGCGGGCATCCGCCTCTCGCACCTGCTCGCAAAACCGGCGCATCGCCGCAGCGTCCTTCACGCCTTTGGCGACCTCGACGCCGGAACTGACGTCAACGGCCCAGGGCCTTACCCGAAGGATCCCTTCGATCACATTTTCGGCATGCAACCCACCAGACAAAACGAGGGGATGGGGCACGTTTCGCGGAATCAGCGACCAATCGAAGACCTTTCCAGCGCCACCGTAACCTTCGACGTGGGCGTCGAGGAGGATGGCTTGCGCATCCGGGTAACGTGCGGCAAAGTTTAGCAAATCGAGGCCAGGCGCCATCCGCGCCGCCCGCAGGTAGGGTCGACGTGGCGCCTGACAGTCGGCCGGCACTTCGTCGCCGTGGAATTGCAGCAGCAGTGTCGGCATGGCGTCAGTCGCCTTCGCGATCAGTTCAGCCTCGGCATTGACGAAGAGCCCCACCGGCGTCACGAAGGCCGGCAGGCGGCGCGCCAGTTCAGCGGCCCGTGACACCTCCACGTGACGCGGGCTATTGCCATAGAACACGAAGCCAACGGCGTCCGCACCGGCATCGACTGCGTCGTCAACATCCTGTTCACGGGTCAGGCCACAGATCTTGATGCGGGTGCGTGCGTTCATCGGTGGCGGCTGTCGGACCTTGGATCGGGCCCGACAGCGTACCAGTGTCAGGGCAACCAGTCGGTTGCGGGTGGCCTCGTGGGAATGGCGTAGCGGGCGTCGTAATCCGGTCCCACGAAGTACAGACCGTCCGGTGAGAACGTTGGCGCTGCGTGGTCACGGTCGCGCGCAGCCAGTACCTCGGCCATCCATGACACAGGCCGTTTGCCGGTACCGACCGCCACCAGGCAGCCGACGATGTTGCGCACCATGTGGTGCAGGAATGCACTCGCGTGGAAGTCGATGCGCCAGTACGCGCCGCGACGGCTGATGTCGATCGAGCGCATCTGCTTGATCGGCGAGGCGGCCTGACATTGGGATGAGCGGAATGCAGAGAAATCGTGCTCGCCGACCAGCATCTGCGCTGCCTGCTGCATCGCATCGCCATCGAGCGCGCGAAACGTCCAACCGACCCGTCCGGCTTCGAGCGCCGGGCGCACCGGCGACTCCAGCAGCAGGTAGCTGTAACGGCGGCCGATGGCGCCGAAGCGTGCGTGGAAGCTGTCGTCGACCGACTGGCACCACTGGATCGCCACATCGGACGGCAGGTAGCGGTTGGTGCCACGAACCCAGGAAACATGTTCTCGTTCGACGGGCGCGTCGACGTGGATCACCTGGTTGATCGCATGCACCCCGGTGTCAGTGCGACCAGCACAGGTGACAGTGACCGGGACATCGGCGAACTGAGACAGCGCTTGCTCGACGCGGGCCTGAACCGTGTCGTCATTGGCCTGACGTTGCCAGCCACAGTAGGCCTCGCCGCGGTAGGCCAAGCCCAGTGCCAGCCGGTTCACCGTCGCGCCGGGCGATCGGGCGCCGGCCGGTAATGCGTCGCCGGATCGATCAACCGAGGTCGTTCAGCATGTTCTGCGCTTTCACCTTCAGCGCACCTTCGGCCTTGGCCGCCACTTCCTGCAGCAGGTCGCGTGCGCCTTCGGCGTCGCCGATCTGGCGGAATTCCTCGGCCAGTTCGAGCTTGCGAGCCAGTGGATCGGCATTGTCGTCGTCGACCTCGTCATCGATCAGTTCGCCCGGCATGCTGTCGACTCCACCTGGCGATCCATCGGCCGGCGCATCGAGGTCGAGCGAGATGCTCGACATGTCGAAGTCCAGCGGTGGTTTCGTTCCAGAGCTGGTAGCCGCAGGTGCTGATGAAGGGAAGTAGGCTTGTGCCGAAGCAGGTGTCGGGGCGGCTTCAAAGTCGAACGATTCGAGCGATGGCGACTGGGTTGCAGGGCTCAGCACCGCGGTGTCCTCTGCGCTCAGATCGAGGTCGAAATCGATATCTGCCACCGGCTTCGTGGTCAGCGGTGCCGTTTCTTCAGGCAACGCGCCGCCGAAGCTGGACAAGCTCGGCGCCACCGACTGCGGCATGGTGGTGGGGCCCAACAGTTCAGCCATCTTGGCCGCAGGATCCGTCGGGGCGGCGGCCGCCTCAGGCAGTCCGCCAGGCTGGTAAAGCGCGTTCTCTGGATCGATTTCCAGACCCAGTTCCTGGGCCTTCTGCCAATCTTCGCCTTGACCTCCGGTCAGTGAGAACAGCTGCGTGGCGAGCTGTTCATACCCCTTGGTGTCGCGCCGCTTGGCGTAGACCTCGAGCAGCTTGGTACGGATAGCCAGACGCTCCGGGCTGCTGCGCATTGCTTCCTTGAGGATCTCCTCGGCTTGCAAGTCACGACCATAGGCCAGGTACACGTCGGCTTCGGCCACCGGATCGACATCGCCGATCGCATCGAGCTGGCTCAGCGAGTAGCTCATCGACGACGGGGCGCCGGCGGCCGCCTCGCGCGTGTCGATGCGCTGACCACCGCTGGCTCCAAAGAAGGAGTCGGGCTGCAGACGGCTCTCAAGGAACGAGGTCTCGCCGGCGTCCAACTTGGCGCGCCGCGCGCGGTAGACACCAAAGCCGAGCAACGCCAACACCACGCCCGCGCCACCAGCCAGATAAAGCGGGTTGATCTCGAGCAGAGAATCGACAAAGCTGGGCTCGTCGGCTGGAGCCGGTTCCGTGGCGGGCTTCGGTGCCGCGATGGGCTTGGCAGCCAGCACGGGGGCAGCGGGCGCACTCGCTTCGGGGGAAGGCGAGTCGATCGCCGCGAAAGCGGTCGGAGGCGCAGCGTCCGCCACAGGGACCGCGGGAACGGGTACAGGGGCTGGGGGCGCCTCAGGTGGCGGAGCAGGAACAGCCGCGACATTGGCCGCTCCGGAGAGTTTTTTCAGCTCTTCAACGCTCTTCGACAACTCGGCCACTCGGGCCGCCGCATCCTGCTTTTCCTTTTCCTTGGACAGCTTGACTTCGGATGCCCCAGGCTTGACCGCGGAGGCGCCCTTGCTCAGCGTGAGCTTGTCAGGTGTGACAGGGGCTGCTTCCTTGCGGTCTTCGATCTCGGCGCGCACCGTGCCAGCGTCCTTGCGGGTGGGTGCATCAGCGACACTGGCCGGCACAGCACTCGCGAGTCGCTGGCGGAAACTTCCGAAATCAGCGCTTTGCGCCAAGATGACCTGGCGGGCCTCTGCGGCATCGACCGAGGCAGCCGCCTCGGCTGTCGGCACCTTCAACAGGACGCCGGCCTTGAGCCGGTTCATGTTCTCGCCAATGAACGCCTTCGGGTTGCCCCGGTAGAGCGACACCAGCGTCTGATCAAGCGAAACCGTGGCCGGTCGGGTGCGTGACGCGATGCGCGTCAAGGTGTCGCCCGGCTGAACGAGGTAGGTGTCTTCGGTCGAACCGCCCGCACCCGCGGTTGGCGACGGGGGTGCCTTGGCAACGCGGTCCGCAGTTGGAGCTGGCGCGGGAGTCGGTGCCGGGGAAGGACGCTGTGGACGCGGAGACACAGGAGCAGCCGAGCTGGGTGCCGAGAACACGGGCGACGTGGCGACAGCAGGCGCGGGCGGCGCCGCGGGCGCCTGGGCCACCGGTGGGTCGAACAGCAAGGTGTACTCACGCACCAGCCGGCCGGTGGACCACGACAGTTCAAGGATCACGTCGACAAAGGGCTCCTGCACCACCCGATCACTGGTCAGGCGCAGGAAGGGACGGCCATCGGCACGCTTAAGGAGCGCGGCCTGGGTGGTGGGAAGAACGCTGTTGTAGTCGACGCCCAGCGATCGGTATGACTCGGGTGGCGCGATGCGGATCTTCAGGTTCCCTGCTTCTTCAGGGGTCAGGCTGGTGACATCGATCTCAGCCCTCAGGGTCTCGCCCAACGCAGACTGCACAGCGAGTCTGCCCAGCCCGAGCGCTGAGGAATCGGTCGATCCCACCGCAAGCGCGGCAAGGGCCACACTGGTCAAGGCGAATCGCCCCAATTGCTGCTTCGTGTTCTTCAAGGCGTCTCCCAACCAGGCCGTCGAGCCGCCATGCAGCCCCACTAGACGATCGAAGCCGATGGTTTCGGACGACGATCACGAAGATAATTTAACAAATCACAATAGCATCAAGCAGATACGGTGACAAGCTCATCCATCGCCTGAAAAGGCGCCAACCATACCGATACCGTCCTCACGCGGGCTGCTGTCGTGCCGAGACAACGGCGGCACCGCCGCTCGTGACCCTCAGGCCTCGAGCAGGATGCGCAGCATCCTGCGCAAGGGCTCCGCCGCTCCCCACAACAACTGGTCACCGATGGTGAAGGCGCCGAGGTACTCCGGCCCCATTGCCATCTTGCGCAAACGACCTACCGGGATATCCAGCGTTCCGGTGACGGCCACCGGCGTCAGTTGCCGGATAGTGTCTTCCCGATTGTTCGGCACCACCTTCACCCAGGCGTTGTCGTTCGCGATCAATTGTTCGATATCGGACAGCGGCACATTCTTCTTGAGCTTGAAGAGCAGCGCCTGGCTGTGGCAGCGCATCGCGCCAACGCGAACGCAGAAACCATCAACCGGCACGGCGACCTTGTCGAAGCCGTCACCCTGGCCCAGGATCTTGTTGGTTTCAGCCCCGCCCTTCCACTCCTCGCGACTGACACCGAAGCCGTCGTCGTCGCGGCCCTTGCCCAGGCCCAGATCCTTGTCGATCCAGGGGATCAGAGAACCGGCGAGCGGCACGCCGAATTGGGTCGTCTCGGCCTCGGTCAACGCGCGCTGCTTGGCCAGCAGGCCGCGGTCGATGTCGAGGATCGCACTCTTCGGGTCATCAAGCAGATTGCGAACCGAAGCGTTCAGCGTACCGAACTGGGTCAGCAATTCGCGCATGTGCTGCGCACCCCCACCCGATGCCGCCTGATAGGTCTGTGTGCTCATCCACTCGACCAAACCTGCCTTGTAGAGTGCGCCCACGCCCATCAGCATGCAGCTCACCGTGCAGTTACCGCCGATCCAGTTGCGGCCGCCACGGGCCAACGCGTTCTGAATCACCGGCAGGTTCACCGGATCAAGCACGATCACCGCGTCGCTCTTCATGCGTAACGTGGATGCAGCATCAATCCAGTGTCCTGCCCAGCCAGCGGCGCGCAGCTTCGGGAACACCTCGGTCGTGTAATCGCCGCCCTGCGCAGTGATGATGATGTCGCAGCGCTTGAGCGCCTCGATGTCGTACGCGTCCTTCAGGGTCGATTCATTGCGCGCCTGCGCCGGCGCCTTGCCACCCGCGTTGCTGGTGCTGAAAAACACCGGTTCGATCAACTGGAAGTCACCCTCCTGCTGCATCCGATCGAGCAGGACCGAGCCCACCATCCCGCGCCAACCCACCAATCCGACGAGCTTCATCGCCTTGCCTTTCAAAACCGCTTCTTTCAAAAACCGCAGTTCCAGATGGTCAACTCACGCCGCTTTCACCGCGGCGACAACTGCCGACCCCATTTCCCGAGTACCGACACGCTGCGTGCCTTCAGACCAGATATCGGCTGTGCGCAAACCAGACTCGAGCACCTTCGTCACCGCCGCTTCGATTCGCAGCGCCGCTTCGGGCTGATTGAGCGAGAAGCGCAGCATCATCGCCAGCGACAAGATCGTGGCCAGAGGGTTCGCGATGTTCTTGCCCGCAATGTCGGGTGCGCTGCCGTGGCTGGGCTCGTACAGTCCCCGATTTTCCGCGTTCAACGATGCCGATGGCAGCATGCCGATCGAGCCGGTGAGCATCGCCGCTTCGTCGGACAGGATGTCACCGAACATGTTGCCGGTCACGATGACATCGAACGCCTTCGGCGCCTTGACGAGTTGCATCGCGGCATTGTCAACATAAAGATGGTCGAGGGCGACATCGGGGTACTGGGCATGGACCTCGGTCACCACGTCGCGCCAGAACTGGAAGGTTTCCAGCACATTGGCCTTGTCGACGCTGGTCACACGCTTGTTCCGCTTTCTCGCCGCCTGGAACGCCACATGCGCGATGCGCTCGATCTCGGGGCGCGAGTAGCGCATGGTGTCGAAGGCCTCGGGCTGGCCTGCAAATGCGCCGTCTGGCGACACACGGCGACCTCTCGGCTGGCCGAAATAGATGTCGCCGGTCAGCTCGCGCACGATCAGGATGTCGAGCCCCGCCACCAGTTCGGGTTTCAGGCTCGATGCGTGCGTGAGTTGCGGGTGGCAGATGGCCGGGCGGAAATTGGCGAACAGCTGCAGATGCCGACGCAAGCCAAGGATCGCCTGCTCGGGTCGCAGCGAGCGCTCGAGCGTGTCGTATTTCCAGTCGCCGACGGCACCGAAGAGCACCGCGTCGGCGCTTTGCGCCAGCTTCAGCGTCGCTTCGGGCAAGGGGTGGCCATGCGCTGCATAGGCAGCTCCGCCGACCAGCGCGGACTCGCTGTCGTAAGGCAAGTCGAGCACTTCAAGCACTCGCACCGCTTCGGCCACGATTTCAGGGCCGATGCCGTCACCGGGCAGGATCGCAATGTTCACAACTCAAGTTCCTTTGTGTTTGCCACAGGTCAGTTTCTCGACCAGCACGTTCTCGCACAGCTTGAAGACCACGCAAAACGCGGCCGCGAAAGAGCCCAAGGCCATCAGACTCAACTACTGCAGCAGGCCATCAACGCGTACCGCATACAGGCCATTCATCACCAGGAATGCCAGCCACCAACGACTCGACAGGTACCGGTAAAGCTGGCCGTATGCCGCCGGCAGCTGGCTCAGAGGCTGTGCGCCAGCCATGGCTTCTTCAGCAGGCGCTCGGCTTCGTAGGCCTTGATCTTGTCGGCATGCCGAAGGGTCAGGCCGATGTCGTCGAAGCCGTTGAGGAGACAGAATTTGCGGAACGCCTGCACCTCGAAGGGGAGTTCGGTCCCGTTGGCCTTGACAATGACCTGACGCTCCAGGTCGATGGTCAGGCTGTAGCCGACAAAGGCCGAGACCTCGTCGAACAGCCGGTTCATCTCGCTCTCGGGCAACACGATCGGCAGCAGGCCGTTCTTGAAGCAGTTGCCAAAGAAGATGTCGGCAAAACTGGGCGCGATCACCGCGCGGAACCCGTACTGATCGAGCGCCCAGGGCGCGTGCTCGCGCGAAGAACCACAGCCGAAATTCTTGCGCGCGATCAGCACCGAGGCGCCCTGGTAGCGCGGCTGGTTCAGCACGAAGTCCGGGTTGGGTCGGCGCGTTGCAGGATCCTGGCCCGGATAGCCTGCGTCGAGGTACCGCCATTCATCGAACAGGTTCACGCCGAAGCCTGATTTCTTGATCGACTTCAGGAACTGCTTCGGAATGATCGCGTCGGTGTCGACGTTCTCACGGTCCATCGGGGCGACGAGCCCCTTGTGCACGCGGAAGGGATTCATTCAGAGGTCACTTCTTCTTGCCCAGGTCTTCGACCGCTTCGCCCGCTTTCTGGACATCCTTGCCCATGCCGGCGATCGTGTTGCAACCGGTGAGGAAGACGACCGCGGCTGCCAGTGCAAAAACAATGCGCTTCATTTCAGAGGTTCTCCTTGGATTCAAGAATGGTTCACAGCAGTCGTCGCACGTCGACGAAATGGCCCTCGATCGCCGCAGCAGCGGCCATGGCAGGGCTGACCAGGTGGGTGCGACCGCCAGCGCCCTGGCGGCCCTCGAAATTGCGGTTCGAGGTCGAGGCGCAGCGCTCACCAGGCTCCAGGCGATCGGCATTCATCGCCAGGCACATCGAGCAGCCGGGCTCGCGCCATTCGAAGCCCGCAGCCCTGAACACGGCATCCAGCCCTTCACGCTCGGCCTGTTCCTTGACCAGTCCCGAGCCTGGCACGACCAGCGCCAGCTTGACGTTCGCCGCCAGCTTGCGACCCAATTTGCGCACGACAGCTGCGGCTTCCCGCATGTCTTCGATGCGCGAGTTGGTACACGATCCGATGAACACCTTGTCGATGGCAATGTCTGCGATCGGCTTGTTCGGCTCCAGCGCCATGTAGGCCAATGCGCGCTCCATGGCGCCACGCTTGTTGGCGTCCTTTTCACGCTCGGGATCCGGCACGCGATCCTCGATCGACAGCACCATCTCGGGCGAGGTGCCCCAGGTGACCTGCGGACGAATGGTCGTCGCGTCCAGTTCAACCACCGCGTCGAACACCGCGTCGGCATCCGAATGCAGCGTGAGCCAGTACGCGACAGCGTGCTCCCACTCAACGCCGTAGGGCGTGTAGGGGCGGCCCTTCACATACGAGATCGTGGTGTCGTCAACAGCAATCAGCCCGGCACGCGCACCGGCCTCGATAGCCATGTTGCACACCGTCATGCGACCTTCCATGCTGAGCGCGCGGATGGCAGAACCAGCGAACTCGATCGTGTAGCCGGTGCCGCCGGCAGTGCCGATCTTCCCGATGACAGCCAGCACCAGATCCTTGGCGCCGCAGCCCGGAGGCAGTGCGCCTTCGACGCGGATCAACATGTTCTTCGCCTTCTTGGCCAGCAGCGTCTGCGTGGCCAGCACGTGCTCGACCTCGCTGGTGCCGATGCCGTGCGCCAGCGCGCCAAAAGCGCCGTGCGTCGAGGTGTGCGAATCGCCACAGACCACGGTCATGCCGGGCAGCGTTGCGCCCTGCTCCGGCCCGATCACGTGGACGATGCCTTGGCGCCGATCGTTCATCTTGAACTGGGTGATGCCAACACGGTCGCAGTTCGCATCGAGCGTGTCGACCTGCAGCTTCGAGACCGGATCGGAGATGCCGTGGGAGCGATCGGTGGTGGGCACGTTGTGGTCACTGACCGCGAGGTTGGCCGACAGGCGCCAGACCTTGCGATGTGCCAAGTCCAATCCCTCGAAGGCCTGCGGGCTGGTCACCTCATGGACCAGATGGCGGTCGATGTACAGCACGGTCGTGCCGTCGTCCTCGGTGTGAACGACATGCTCGTCCCAGAGTTTGTCGTAGAGCGTGCGGCCCATGGGTGGCGATCTCATGAAGAATAACGGGTGATTTTAGGCGTGACCCCTGCTGCACAGCCGGAACGCCAAGCGAGCAAGGCACCACCAATGAAGAAACCCGGCACCGGGCCGGGTTTTCAGATGGGAAACCGGCCGAATCAGCGTTCGCCGATCAGCTTCACGTCACGCGAAGGCGATCCGTTGAACAACTGGCGAGGACGACCGATCTTGTACTCGGGGTCACTGATCATTTCGTTCAGCTGAGCGATCCAGCCCACCGTGCGGGCCAACGCGAAGATCGCGGTGAACAGCGATACGGGGATGCCAATTGCGCGCTGCACGATGCCGGAGTAGAAATCGACGTTCGGGTACAGCTTGCGCGAGACGAAGTAATCGTCTTCCAGTGCAATCTTTTCCAGCGCCATGGCCAGCTTCAGGATCGGGTCGTTGTGCTTGCCCATCGCCGTCAGGACTTCGTGGCAGGTCTCGCGCATCAGCTTGGCGCGCGGGTCGTAGTTCTTGTAGACACGGTGGCCGAAGCCCATCAGCTTGACGTTCGAATTCTTGTCCTTGACCTGCTTGATGAAGTCGCCGATCTTCTCGACACCGCCCATGCGGTTCACATCTTCCAGCATGTTCAGCGCGGCCTCGTTGGCGCCACCGTGAGCCGGGCCCCAGAGGCAGGCCACGCCAGCCGCGATGGCCGCGAACGGGTTGGTGCCCGATGAGCCGCACAGGCGCACCGTCGAGGTGCTGGCGTTCTGCTCGTGATCGGCGTGAAGGATGAAGATGCGGTCCATCGCGCGCACCAGCACGTCGTCCGGCACGTATTCCTCACACGGCGTGGCGAACATCATGCGCATGAAGTTGCCGGCGTAGCTGAGGTCGTTCTTCGGGTAGATGTAGGGCTGGCCGATCGAGTACTTGTAGGCCATGGCCACGAGCGTGGGCATCTTCGCGATCAGGCGAATGGCCGAAATCTCGCGGTGCTCCGGGTTATTGATATCGGTGCTGTCGTGATAGAACGCCGACAAGCCGCCAACCAGACCCGTCATGATGGCCATCGGGTGGGCATCGCGACGGAAACCGCGCAGGAAGAACTGCATCTGCTCGTTGACCATCGTATGACGCATCACGAGCTTGGTGAAGTCGTTTTTCTGAGTCGCGTTCGGCAGCTCCCCATGCAGCAACAAGTGGCAGGTTTCCATGAAATCGCATTTCGTGGCCAGCTGCTCGATGGGGTAGCCGCGGTAAAGCAACTCACCCTTGTCGCCGTCGATGTAGGTGATCTTCGACTGGCACGACGCGGTGGACAGGAAACCGGGGTCGTAGGTGAACTTGCCGGTTTGCCCGTAAAGCTTTCGGATATCGATCACGTCCGGCCCGACCGACCCCTTGAAGATCGGCAGGTCCATGCTCGGGCTGCCATCGGAGAACGACAGGGTGGCTTTGACATCGGAGGGGGTCATGATCGGTCCTTGGGGCTAGGTCGTCGTGGGGGTAAGGAAGTACATCAAGCGAGTCATTGAGGCACGCGCATCAGGCGCAGCACCTCAAGTGTGCTGTCGTCGAGCGACCCGGCTTCGGGCTCCCGGCGTGCCAGCAGCAAGTCCAGAAGATCGTTGTCCGACAGGTCCATCAGCGCCAGGAGACCGGCGGCCTGACCCTGCGTCAGACTGGCTTCGTGGCGCGAGAAGAAGCGCTCCACGAACAGGTCGTTCTCCAACAGGCCACGCCGGCAACGCCAGCGCAACTTGCTCAAGGCACGTTCGTCGATCAGGGTGTCCATTGCATCGAATGGTGACGTTGGCGTCAGACAGCCCGGCGGATCATCATTTCCTTGATTTTGCCAATCGCCTTGGTCGGATTCAGGCCTTTCGGGCAGACATCAACACAATTCATGATGGTGTGGCACCTGAACAGTCGGTAAGGGTCTTCCAGATTATCCAGACGGCCTTCGGTGTCCTGATCGCGGCTGTCGGCAATGAAGCGATACGCCTGCAAGAGTCCTGCCGGGCCGACGAACTTGTCCGGGTTCCACCAGAAGCTGGGGCAACTGGTCGAGCAACTGGCGCACAGGATGCATTCATACAGGCCATTGAGCTCGTCGCGTTCCTCGGGACTCTGCAGGCGTTCCTTTTCCGGCGGGAACTCGTCGTTGACCAAGTACGGCTTGATCGAGTTGTACTGCTTGAAGAACTGCGTCATGTCGACGATCAGGTCGCGGATCACCGGCAGGCCAGGCAGCGGCTTCAGTACCACCACGCCGGGCAGCGTGCGCATGTTGGTCAGGCAGGCCAGCCCGTTCTTGCCGTTGATGTTCATCGCGTCGGAGCCGCAAACGCCTTCGCGGCACGAGCGGCGGAACGACAGCGTCGGATCGACTGCCTTCAGCTTGTTCAGCGCATCGAGCAACATGCGCTCGCTGCCGTCGAGTTCGACTTCCAGCGTCTGCATGCGTGGCTTGGTGTCGGTATCAGGGTCGTAGCGGTAGATCTGAAACACGCGCTTGGTCATGACTGCTCTCCGTCGCGTTGGTGGTGGTAATTCAATGGGTGCATATTGATCAGAAGCTGCGCAATCAGAACGTACGCACGACAGGCGGGATCGATTCCGCCGTCAGCGGCTTCAGGTTCACCGGCTTGTAGTCGAGGCGATTTCCTTCGCTGTACCACAGGGTGTGCTTCAGCCACACCTTGTCGTTGCGGCCATTCGGGAACTCTGTCGAATTGGCGTAGTCGTCGACCGTGTGGGCGCCACGGCTTTCGTGGCGTGCGGCGGCTGACACCATCGTCGCCAGCGCGGCCTCGATCAGGTTCTCGACTTCCAGCGCCTCGATGCGCGCGGTGTTGAACACCTTGGACTTGTCGGCCAGGTGGATGTTCTTGACGCGTTCGGCGAGCTTCTTGATCTCGACCACGCCCGCGTCCATCGACGCCTGCGTGCGGAACACACCGGCATGGCGCTGCATGGACGCGCGGATGTCGTTGGCAACGTTCTGGGCATACTCGCCGCCGGTGCTGGTCTCGTACTTGTTAAGGCGACCCAGCGTGTAGTCGGCAGCATCGCTCGGAAGCGGCTTGTGGGTCCGCGCTTTCAGCGCACTGTCGACGATGTGGTTGCCCGCCGCACGCCCAAACACCAGCAGATCGAGCAAGGAATTGGTACCAAGTCGATTGGCCCCGTGCACACTGACGCAGGCACATTCCCCCACGGCGTACAGGCCGTTGACGATGTCGTTGGGCTGGCCGTTCTTTGGCGCCACGACCTGACCATGGATGTTCGTCGGAATGCCGCCCATCTGGTAATGGATGGTGGGCACCACCGGGATCGGCTCCCTGGTGATATCGACATTGGCGAAGTTGTGCCCGATCTCGTAGACCGAGGGCAGCCGCTTCATGATGGTCTCGGCGCCCAGGTGAGTCATGTCGAGCACCACGTAGTCCTTGTTGGGGCCACAGCCGCGGCCTTCCTTGATCTCCTGGTCCATGCAACGCGAAACGAAATCGCGTGGTGCCAGATCCTTCAGCGTCGGCGCATAGCGCTCCATGAAACGTTCACCATTGGCATTGCGCAGGATCGCACCTTCGCCGCGGCAGCCTTCGGTCAGCAGGACACCAGCGCCGGCAACGCCAGTCGGGTGGAACTGCCAGAACTCCATGTCCTCCAGCGGAATGCCGGCTCGGGCGGCCATGCCCAGCCCGTCACCGGTGTTGATGAAGGCATTGGTCGACGCCGCAAAGATGCGCCCCGCGCCACCAGTGGCCATCAGCGTGACCTTGGCTTCGAGGATGTGAACCTCGCCGGTTTCCATCTCCAGCGCGGTCACGCCGACCACATCGCCGTCGGCATCACGGATCAGGTCGAGCGCCATCCATTCGACAAAGAAATTGGTGCGCGCCTTGACGTTCTGCTGATACAGCGTGTGCAGCATCGCGTGGCCTGTGCGGTCGGCGGCGGCGCAGGCGCGCTGCACCGGCTTTTCCCCGTAGTTGGCAGTGTGACCGCCGAAGGGGCGCTGGTAGATCGTGCCGTCCGGGTTGCGGTCGAACGGCATGCCGAAGTGTTCGAGTTCGTAGACGACTTTCGGCGCCTCGCGGCACATGAACTCGATGGCGTCCTGGTCGCCCAGCCAGTCGCTGCCCTTGACGGTGTCGTAGAAGTGGTAGTGCCAGTTGTCCTCGGACATGTTGCCCAGGCTCGCACCGATACCGCCTTGCGCAGCCACGGTGTGCGAACGCGTCGGGAACACCTTCGACAACACCGCGACATTCAGGCCGGCGCGCGCGAGTTGCAGCGACGCCCGCATGCCGGAGCCGCCGGCGCCGACGATCACCACATCAAACTTGCGCTTCGGAATCGACGAACTCAGCGCACTCATTCCAGACGAACCAACTTGCATCACAGCCTCCACAGCACTTGGATTGCCCAGCCCGCACACCCCACCAACCAGGCGATGGTGAATACCTGCAAAGCGAGACGAATACCTACCGGCTTGACGTAGTCCATCCAGACGTCGCGCATGCCCACCCACACGTGGTACAGCAGCGACACGATGACGACGAAGGTCAGCACCTTCATCCACTGGGCCGCAAAGATGCCGGCCCATTTGTCGTAGCCCATTTCACCGGGCAAAAGCACCTGCACGATGACCACGATGGTGAACAGCGCCATCAGGCAGGCGGTCACCCGCTGCGACAGCCAGTCGCGCAAGCCGTAGTGGGCACCGACGACGATGCGCTTCGATCCGAAATTCTGTGCCATGGGTCGGGTAGTCAGAAAAAGAGCTTGGCGCCCAGCAGCACCGTCAGCACGACGCTGAGGCTGAGGGTTGCCAGTGCGGAGCTGTGGCCGAATTCCTTGGTCACAGCGTGTGTCATGTCCATCCAGAGATGGCGAAGGCCGGCGATGAAGTGGTGCAGGAAGGCCCAGATCAGCCCCAGCGCGATCAGCTTGAAGAGCACGCCGGGGAAGGGTCCCGCACCGTAGGCAAACACCGAGGTGAATGAGGCGTAGCTGATCTCGGATGTGACGCTGGCGTCGAACATCCAGATGATGAACGGCATCAGCAAGAACATGCCGACGCCGCTGACGCGGTGCAGGATCGACACGATGCCTGCCGGCGGCAGCCGGTACTTGACGATCTGGCTGACGTGAATGTTGCGATGGGTGGGCCGCGGCTTCAGGGTGTCTGACATCTCCAACTTTCTCTTGTGCGCTCGAAAGGGCATGGGGAGTTTATTGCAATGCAACAAGCGGGAATCCCGCGTGCCTGGCGAGCTGCAGTGCGGGAGCAGGGCAGCTCGCTGGGTCAGCAAGCATCAACTGAGTGCATTTCGATAGTGATAACCCGCAGTGTTGTACAGGCCGTGACGCAATTCGACTGGCTTGTCGTCATATGTGAAGGACAGGCGTTCGACGCTGAGCAGCGGGTGCCCGATCTCAACGCCCAGGGCAGGCGCTGACACCCCATCTGCCGCGACGGCACGGATCTTTTCATCGGCGCGGATCATGTGCACACCGAACTCGCTCTCGAAGAGGCCGTACATCGGACCTTTGTAGTCGCTGAGCCGTTCGGCGGTCAGCCCTTTGAACAATTGCCCTGGCAGCCAGATATCGTCGAACACAACGGGTACCGCATTGAAGGTCAGTACGCGCCGGACATTGATCACCGCGTCGCCGGGCTTCAGCGCCAGCGAGCGCGCCACATCGGCCGGAGAGCGCAGCCGGCGACAGTCAATGAAGCGGCGTTGCACCCTCCCGGCATCCTCGCCGTCGGGCATCAGACGCAAAAAACGGTACTGGTTCTTCTGCTCGGCATGCGTGGCGACGAAGGTGCCCTTGCCCTGGCGACGCACCAGCAGGTTCTCGGCAGACAGTTCATCGATCGCCTTGCGCACCGTGCCCTGGCTCACCTTGAAGCGCGCTGCCAGCTCCATCTCACTGGGAATCGCTTCGCCCGGGCGCCATTCCCCGATGCGCAGGCTGCGCGTCATCAGCGTCTTGATCTGCTGGTACAACGGGCTGAAGGCAGGGGGCGCGCTGTCGTCCGCACGGGCCACGGCGGCCCGGGGTAGCTCGGTGGCAGGAACGGCGGAGCTAGGCATGCCGGGATTGCAGCACAGGAACTGCGGGATCGTCCAGCCAATACCGTTGATTTTCGTCAGACATCTTATGTAAGACACAGGACTTTTGACCTGCCACGGGTTAAAACCTACACTTGGCCAGTCGCGTGAATACAATTTCTGCGCACTGCAGCGCGCTGGTTGTTGCGCAGTCTCAGAGCCCCCTGATCCCGTCTACGTCCCTCTACCTCCCGGAGATTCACATGAGCAAGTCCCCAGTTCGCGTTGCCGTCACCGGCGCTGCAGGCCAAATCGGCTACGCCCTGCTGTTTCGCATCGCCTCTGGAGAAATGCTCGGCAAGGACCAGCCGGTGATCCTTCAGTTGCTGGAGATTCCAGACGAGAAGGCCCAGAACGCGCTGAAGGGCGTGATCATGGAACTCGACGACTGCGCCTTCCCGCTGCTGGCCGGCATCGAGGCGCACAGCGACCCCGTGGCAGCGTTCAAGGACACCGACTACGCCTTGCTGGTCGGCGCTCGTCCACGCGGACCGGGCATGGAGCGCTCCGACCTGCTGGCGGCCAACGCACAGATCTTCACCGCACAGGGCAAGGCGCTGAATACCTCGGCCTCGCGCAACGTCAAGGTGCTGGTGGTCGGCAACCCGGCCAACACCAACGCCTACATCGCGATGAAGAGCGCGCCCGATCTGCCGGCCAAGAACTTCACCGCGATGCTGCGCCTGGACCACAACCGCGCCGCCTCGCAGATTGCCGCGAAGACGGGCAAGCCGGTGTCGAGCATCGAGAAACTGGCCGTCTGGGGCAACCACTCGCCAACGATGTACGCCGACTACCGCTTCGCCACCATCGGCGGCCAGTCGGTCAAGGCGATGATCAACGACGACGTCTGGAACAAGGACACGTTCCTGCCCACCGTGGGCAAGCGCGGCGCAGCGATCATCGCTGCACGTGGCGTGTCATCGGCTGCCTCTGCGGCCAATGCCGCCATCGACCACATGCGCGACTGGGCGCTGGGCACCAATGGCAAGTGGGTCACGATGGGTGTTGCTTCGAACGGCGAATATGGCATTCCGAAGGGCGTGATGTTCGGCTACCCGGTCACTACCGCGGGCGGTGAATACAAGATCGTCGAAGGCCTCGAGATCGACGCCTTCAGCCAGGAGCGCATCAACATCACGCTGAAGGAACTGACCGACGAGCAGGACGGCGTCAAGCACCTGCTTTGATCCCCGCTCCTGTTTGCAGCATGCGCGATGCGCAGAAAGCCGGCCACCGCTGCGGAGGCCGGCTTTTTTTCATGCGGCGCACTCATCCACCGATCTTCCTGACCTCGCGGATTCATCCATGGCCTCGTTTTCCTCACTGCTCGTCGGCCTGAATCTGGCCGCTCTGATGGTTGCGCCGGCCGCTTTTGCGGCCGATACGGCTCAAACCACGCCTTCGCCCGCGCGCAAGCCGGCCAAGGTCGTCGCAAAGCCGAAAGCCGTCGCCGCCCCGGTGGAAGTCGTACCGGAGCCCGCCACACCAGAGCAAATCAGCGCGTCGGAGCGGGTTTACTACGGCGAGTACGAGTGCGACTTCCAGCAGGTCGTCCACATCTCGGCCAGTGAGCGACATCCCTCTTACGTCGACTTGCGATTCGCCAAGAACCGCTACCTGATGAAGCCTGTCGTGTCGTCCACCGGCGCCATCCGTCTTGAGGACGTCAGGGGCCAGACACTGATGATCCAGATCGCCAGCAAATCGATGCTGATGAACGTGAAGACCGGCACCCGCCTGGTCGACGCCTGCGTCAGCCACAGCCAGCGTGTCGCCCTGGAATCGACCAAGGCCGTGGCTGCCCCAGCGGCAGATGGCGGCCTGCTGACCGCGCCACGACCCTGAGTGACACGACCGTGGTGCGTTGCTGCCGGTCACCGACTGCCAAAAGCCACACCACTTGCATCCTCATCAACTTTCCGAAGGAGCCCCACCATGCTTGAAGCCTATCGCCTCCACGTCGCCGAGCGCGCCGCCCTGGGTATCCCGCCGCTGCCACTGTCGGCGGCACAAACCAGCCAGCTGATCGAGCTGTTGAAGGCCCCGCCTGCTGGAGAAGAGAAGGTACTGATCGAACTGATCACGCACCGCGTACCGGCCGGCGTCGACGACGCCGCACGGGTCAAGGCCAGCTACCTGGCGGCCGTCGCGCATGGCACCGAAAAGTGCGCGCTGATCAGCCCCGAAACCGCGACCCAGCTGCTGGGCACGATGCTCGGTGGCTACAACATCAGCCCACTGATCGACCTGCTCGACAGCCCGACGGTCGGCGCCGTAGCGGCTGAAGGCCTGAAGAAGACGCTGCTGATGTTCGACCAGTTCCACGACGTGAAGGACAAGGCCGATCAGGGCAATGCCCACGCCAAAGCGGTGCTGCAAAGCTGGGCCGATGCGGAGTGGTTCACCTCGCGGCCCGAGGTGCCGAAATCGATCACCGTGGCGATCTTCAAGGTCACCGGCGAAACCAACACCGACGACCTGTCGCCCGCGCCCGACGCCTGGAGCCGCCCCGACATCCCTCTGCATGCGCTGGCGATGCTGAAGAACGCGCGCCCGGGCATCACGCCGGAAGAAGACGGCAAGCGCGGACCCGTGCAGTTCATCGAAGAGCTTCGAGCCAAAGGCAACCTCGTCGCCTACGTGGGCGACGTGGTCGGCACCGGCTCCAGCCGCAAGTCGGCCACCAACTCGGTGCTGTGGTTCACCGGCGAAGACATTCCCTTCGTGCCGAACAAGCGTTTCGGGGGCGTGTGCCTCGGCGCCAAGATCGCGCCGATTTTCTACAACACGATGGAAGACGCCGGCGCGCTGCCGATCGAGCTTGACGTGAACCAGATGAACATGGGCGACGTGGTCGAGTTGCGCCCCTACGAAGGCAAGGCGCTGAAAGGCGGCCAGGTGATCGCCGAATTCAAGGTCAAGAGCGAGGTGCTGTTCGACGAAGTGCGCGCTGGCGGCCGCATCCCGCTGATCATCGGCCGCGGCCTGACTGCGAAAGCGCGCGAAGCGCTCGGCCTGCCGGTCAGCACGCTGTTCCGCCTGCCGCAGAACCCGGCCGACACCAAGAAGGGTTTCAGCCTCGGCCAGAAGATGGTGGGCAAAGCCTGCGGCCTGCCGATCGTCAATGGCAACCAGCAAGGTGTGCGCCCCGGCACCTATTGCGAGCCACGCATGACCTCGGTTGGCTCACAAGACACCACTGGCCCGATGACCCGCGACGAGCTGAAAGACCTGGCCTGCCTCGGCTTCAGCGCCGACCTGGTGATGCAGTCGTTCTGCCACACCGCGGCGTACCCGAAGCCGGTCGACGTGAAGATGCATCACGAGTTGCCGGACTTCATCAGCCACCGCGGCGGCATCGCCCTGCGCCCGGGCGATGGCGTGATCCACAGCTGGCTCAACCGCTTTCTGCTGCCCGACACCGTGGGCACGGGCGGCGACAGCCACACCCGATTCCCGATCGGCATCAGCTTCCCGGCCGGCTCCGGTCTGGTGGCTTTTGCCGCCGCCACCGGCGTGATGCCGCTGGACATGCCCGAGAGCGTGCTGGTCCGCTTCAAGGGCACCATGCAGCCCGGCGTCACGCTGCGCGACCTGGTCAACGCCATCCCGCTGTACGCGATCAAGGCCGGCCTTTTGACCGTCGAGAAGAAGGGCAAGAAGAACATCTTCAGCGGCCGCATCCTCGAGATCGAAGGCCTGCCTGATCTGAAGGTGGAGCAAGCCTTCGAGTTGAGCGACGCCTCGGCCGAACGCAGCGCGGCGGGCTGCACCGTGCACCTGAACAAGGAGCCGATCATCGAATACATCCACAGCAACATCACGCTGATGAAATGGATGATCTCCGAGGGCTATGCCGACCCCCGCACGCTGGCCCGCCGCATCGCCGCACAGGAAGCGTGGCTCGCCGACCCGCAACTGCTGAAGGGCGATGACGACGCCGAGTACGCCGCGGTGATCGACATCGACCTGGCCGACATCCACGAGCCCATCGTCGCCTGCCCGAACGACCCGGACGACGTGAAGACGCTGTCCGATGTGGCCGGCGCGGTGATCGACGAGGTGTTCATCGGCAGCTGCATGACCAACATCGGCCACTTCCGCGCGGCCAGCAAGCTGCTGGAAAACAAGCGCGACATCCCCGTCAAGCTGTGGGTCGCGCCGCCCACGAAGATGGACGCGAAGAAGCTCAGCGACGAAGGCCACTATGGTGTGCTGGGCAGCGCTGGCGCACGCATGGAAATGCCGGGTTGCAGCCTGTGCATGGGCAACCAGGCGCAGGTCAAGGAAGGCGCGACGGTGTTCTCCACCAGCACCCGCAACTTCCCGAACCGCCTGGGCAAGAACAGCAACGTCTACCTCGGCTCCGCCGAGCTGGCGGCCATCTGCTCGAAGCTCGGCCGAATCCCGACCCGCGAGGAATACCTGAAAGACATGGGTGTGCTGACCGCCGCCAGCGACAAGGTCTACCAGTACCTGAACTTCGACAAGATCGAGGAGTTCACCGACGCAGCGGAGAAGGTGCCGGCATCGGCTTGATCAGTCGTTGACCAAGGAAAAGGCCCGCTTGAAGCGGGCCTTTTCAGTGGCGATGCTCGCTTGCGCTGCGCGCTGATCAGCGGCAGCGCGAATCAGGCCATCTCGCCCTGTAGCAGCGCCAGCAGGCCCGCCTCGTCCAGCACCATCACCCCCAACTCATGGGCCTTGTCCAGCTTGCTACCCGCCTCGCTGCCGGCCACGACATAGTTCGTCTTCTTCGACACCGAGCCGGTCACCTTGCCGCCGGCGGCTTCGATCAATTCCTTCGCCGCATCGCGGGTCAGCGTCGGCAGGGTACCGGTCAGCACGAAGGTCCTGCCGGTGACGCCTGCGATGCCGGTCGCATCTGGAGCCGCCACCGCCACACCCTCGGTTTCTTCCCAGCTGATGCCAACGGCGCGCAGCTGCTCGATGATCTCGCGGTGATGCGGCTGGTCGAAGAAACTGCGCACGCTGTGCGCGACCACCGGGCCGACGTCATTGACCTCCAGCAGCTGCGCTTCGGTCGCCTCGATGATGCGGTCGAGTTTTCCGAAATGCCGTGCCAGATCCTTCGCGGTCGTCTCGCCGATGTGGCGGATGCCGAGCGCGTACAGGAAGCGTCCGAGCGTCGTGCGCTTGCTGGCTTCCAGCCCGGCCAGCAGATTGGCCGCGCTCTTGTCACCCATCCGGTCCAGCGCGCACAGCTTGGCGAGACCCAACGTGTACAGCTCGGGCAGCGTGCGGATCAGGCCACCGTCGACGAGCTGATCGACCAGCTTGTCGCCCAGCCCTTCGACGTCCATCGCGCGGCGACCGGCGAAATGCAGGATCGCTTCCTTGCGCTGCGCCGGGCACGTCAGCCCGCCGGTGCAGCGCCAATCAACCTCCCCCTCCTCGCGCCCGATCGGGCTGCCGCAGACCGGGCACTGGCCGCTCAATCGCTGGTACAGGTCGAAAGGCTCGCCGCGTGAAGCTTCAACCGCAGCCGAGTCATGCACCACACCCACCACCTGCGGAATCACATCGCCCGCGCGACGCACGATCACCGTGTCACCCACGCGCACATCCTTGCGCCGCACCTCGTCCTCGTTGTGCAGCGTCGCATTGCTGACGGTGGTGCCACCGACGAACACAGGCTCCAGCTTCGCGACAGGCGTCAGCTTGCCGGTGCGCCCAACCTGGATGTCGATGCCCAGCAGCCGGGTCATCTGTTCCTGCGCCGGGTACTTGTGCGCCACCGCCCAGCGCGGCTCTCGGGTCACGAAGCCCAGGCGCTGCTGCAGCGCGCGGTTGTTGACCTTGTAGACCACCCCGTCGATGTCGAAGGGCAGCGAGTCGCGCTTGGCGCCGATAGCCGCGTGGAAGCGGACCAGCCCCTCGGCACCCTGCACCACCGCACGCTCGGCGCTGACCGGCAATCCGAACGCGCCCAGCGCATCGAGCAGTGCGCTGTGCGTCGCCGGCAGCGCGCTGTTGTCCGAGCCCCAGCCTTGCACTTCGCCCAGGCCATAGGCAAAGAAGCTCAGCGGGCGCTTTGCGGCGATGGCCGGGTCGAGCTGGCGCACCGCACCCGCGGCGGCATTGCGCGGGTTGACGAAGGTCTTCTCGTTCTTCGCGCCCTCGGCGATCAGCACGCGCTGACGCTCGTTCAGCGCCTCGAAGTCGTCGCGGCGGATGTAGACCTCGCCGCGCACTTCGAGCACGGCAGGCGGCGGCTCGCATTTCAAACGGCGCGGGATCTGCGCGATCGTGCGGATGTTCTGCGTCACATCCTCGCCGGTCTCACCGTCGCCCCGCGTGGCCGCTTGCACCAGCACGCCAGCTTCATAGCGCAGGTTCATCGCCAGCCCGTCGAACTTGAGCTCGGCGGCGTACTCGATGGGCGGATCGGCCTCGGTCAGCGCCAGTTCGCGGCGCACCCGTGCATCAAAGGCAACCGCGCCGCTGGGCTCGGTGTCGGTCTCGGTGCGGATCGACAGCATCGGCACCGCATGACGCACCGCGACGAAGCCGTCGAGCACGCTGCCCACCACGCGCTGCGTTGGTGAGTCATCGTGCCTCAGCTCAGGGTGTGCCGCCTCGATCGCTTCCAGTTCCTGGAACAACCGGTCGTATTCGGCATCGGGGATCTGCGGCGCATCAAGCACGTAGTAGTGGTGCGCATGCTGCTGCAGCATGGCCCGCAACTCGGCGGCCCGGTGCGCAGGTTCCGACTCGCTCATCTCGCGCGGAAGCTGAAGCCGTGGAGCCGTCAGCTGAACAGGCGCCGCGCCGCCGGCGAGCCTGCGGCCAGATCGCGCGCCTGAAGAGCGGCATACAAGCGCACCAGTTCGCTGTCGATGAAGGCGAAGCCTTCGGCCGTCAACGGCTGCCCACGGTCGTCGACGATGTCGGCATCGAGGTCATGCGACAGGCCCATGGCGCTCACCTGCCAGGCGGTGAACGGCGCGGCCGACGGATCGGTCTGCGAGACATCGAAGCCCAGCGCCAGTTCGCGCAGGGCGGCGGTGTTGGGGTCGTCGGACAGCGCGGCCTGCGAATCGAAGGCCAGGGTCAAGACGGGAGGTGCGCCATCTTCGGCCGACGGCAGCACCAACCGGCCGGGCAGCACGCCCGGCACGAAGCCGTGGCGCGAGGCCTGCTGAACCACATAGCCGATGCTCCAGACGGCGCTGCGGGCGCGCAGTTGCACGGACATCTGCGCATCGTGTTCACCAGCAAAGGCATCGAGCTCACGCGCGCGCGCCGCGACCTCGCGCATGTCGGGGAAGTCGGCCATCGCACCCAGCGCGTCGGCAAACACTTCAAGCTTCTGCACGAACTCCGAGTACTCGATCTCGTTCAAGGCGCCGGTGCGGTTGGCCAGTTGCAAGCCGGCCTGCAGTTCGCCGTAACGCTGGCCCGGCTGCGGTGGCTCCCACTCGCCGTTGTCAGCGTTCAGGCCTTCGATGAAGAAGGGTTTGCTGCCGGCGCGGCGACTGCCTGGCAGATGCGACAACACGGCATCGCCGGTGACCGGTGCCTCCAGCGTCATCGGCACGATCGCATCGATCAGCGCATCGATGCGCGGCGTCACGCGGCGCGGCAACGCGCGGCCGGCCACCGCGCTGCCCAGAGAAAGTGAATCGTCGCCGAGGTGCGGGGCGACGCGGCCGTTCGGATCCTGATTCTGCTTGTACTCGTCGGGCACGTTGTCGTGTGGCACCGTGCCCAGCACCGGCTCGCGCGGCTCGGTGCGCGCCGCTTTCAGGTCAACCTTCTTCGGCCCGGCCTTGCGCGCCTGCCAGGCGCCATGCACGACCACGCCGATGAGTACCGCACCGCCCAGCACTGCCAGTGCCAGCGTCAAGTTGTCGGTCACTGGGGCACCCTTCGCACTGCGTGCTGTTCCGCCAAGCGGGAGCCAGAGGCCTTGGGGCGGCCCGGCGGTCTCATGCCGCCTCCGCCAGGCTGACCGCCTCGGCCATGTCCACCGCCACGATGCGCGACACGCCCTGCTCCTGCATCGTCACGCCAATCAGCTGCACCGCCATCTCCATCGCGATCTTGTTGTGGCTGATGAACAGGAACTGCGTGCCCTTGGCCATCTCCTTGACCAGCTTGGCGTAGCGCTCGGTGTTGGCGTCATCGAGAGGCGCATCGACCTCGTCGAGCAGACAGAACGGCGCGGGGTTCAGCTGGAAGATCGCGAAGACCAGGGCGATGGCAGTCAGTGCCTTCTCACCGCCGGACAGCAGGTGGATCGTGCTGTTCTTCTTGCCGGGCGGCTGCGCCATCACCTGCACGCCGGCGTCGAGGATCTCGTCGCCGGTCATCACCAGCTTGGCCTGACCGCCACCGAACAGCGAAGGAAACATGCGGCCGAAATGCTCATTGACCTGGTTGAAGGTGGTGCCGAGCAGGTCGCGGGTTTCGAGGTCGATCTTGTGGATCGCGCCTTCGAGCGTGCCGATCGCGTCCATCAGGTCGGCGTTCTGCGCATCGAGGAAGGTCTTGCGCTCGCGCGCGGTCGTCAACTCCTCGAGCGCCGCCAAGTTGACCGCACCCAGCGCGGTGATCTCGCGGTTGATGCGATCGATCTCGGTCTGCAGACCGTGCAGCCGCACGCCGTCGCGCTCGATGCCTTGCGCCAGCGCCTCGAACTCGACGTTGGCCGCGACCAGTTGCTCCAGGTACTGCGCGCCACCGAGCTGCGCCGCCTGCGCTTCGAGCTGCAATTTGGTGATGCGATCGCGCAGCGGCTGCAGGCTTTGCTCGTGCGCCATCCGCTGCTCGTCGGCGCGGCGCAGGCGCAGTGTCAGGTCATCGTAGGCGCTGCGCTGGGCGGCGAGCGCCGCTTCGCGGTCCAGCTTCAGTGCAAGCGCATCCTGCAAGCCAGCCTGGGCAGACGCATCGGTCAAACGCACCAGTTCCTCGTTCAGTTGCGCTTCGGCCTGCGCGTTGGTGGCGACCTGCTGCACAGCGGTCTCGATGCCGCGCTGCAACTCGCCGCGCCGCGCAGCCAGCGAGCGCGAGGCGAACTGCGACTCCTGCGCCTGGCGTTCCAGTGTGCGCAGCTGCTCGCGGGCCGCTGCCAGCGTGCGCTCGGCCTGGATCACCGCATCGTCGAGTTCGGCATGTCGTTCCTGAGTGGTCGCGAGTTCGATGTCGAGGTCTTCGAAACGCGCTTCGCCGGTGGCGCGGCGCTCGGTCAGTTCTTCCTGTTGCGCGTCGATCTCGGCGAGTTCGTCGCCGAGCTGCGCCGACCGGGATTGCGTCTGCTCGGCCTGCTGCGTCAACCGCAACAACTCGACCTGCAACTGGTGCGCACGTCCTTGCGCCTCGGCCGACTCGCGGCGTGCCGTGGACAGGTGCTCCGACGCCTGGCTGCAAGCCGCCTCGGCGCGGATCAGCGCGCTGCGCGCTTCCTCGGAGATCAACGATTGCGCGCGCAGCTGGCGATCGAGGTTTTCGATCTCCTGCGCGCGGGCCAGCAGACCAGCCTGTTCGGAGTCGGGGGCATAGAACGACACCGCGTGCGCACTGACGGCATGGCCTTCGCGCGTCATCAGAACCTCGCCATGCTGCAAGCGCGAACGCGCCGCCAGCGCATCGTCGAGGCTGGCCGCGGTGTAGACGCCCTCGAGCCAGTCGGTGAGCAGCGCTTTCAAGCCTGCATCGCCAAGGCGCAGCAGATCGCTGAGCCGCGACAGTGTGGCGTTTGAATTTGTCTGAGGCGTGCCCGCCACTGGCGGTGTGTAGAACACCAGCTTGGCCGGCGGCGCATCAGCGGCAAAGGCGCGCACCGTCTCGACGCGGCCGACTTCGAGCGCATTGATGCGTTCGCGCAGGGCCGCTTCCAGCGCGGTTTCCCAGCCGGGTTCGATGTGGATGCGCGTCCACAGACCGGCCAGGCCGTCGAGTCCGTGCTTGGCCAGCCAGGGCCGCAGCTTGCCTTCGGTCTGCACCTTTTCCTGCAAGGCGCGCAAGGCATCGAGGCGGGCGCTGAAGTCGGTTTGCCGGCCTGCTTCGGTGTTGAGCTCGGCTTGGCGCGTTCGCCGTGCGTCGTCGAGCACCGGCACCTGGTCGCTCAGCTCGGCCAGTCGCTCCTCGGCAATTTCGCGGGCTGATTCGGCAGTGCCGAACTGCTGCTTCAGGTGGGCGATGCGTTCGGCATCCGGTGCGGCGAGCTGGCGCCTCTCACCGGCCAGCCGCTCACGGCGCGCCGCGAGCTGGCGGCTCTGATCCTCGATGTTGCGGCTCTCGCTGGCGAGCACCTGGATCTGCTGCTGAACGCCTGCCACCAGTGTGCGCTGCGCACTGGCTGCCGATTGCGCGGTGCGCACCGCGTCTTCCAGGCCGGGCAGCCGGTCAGCCTGCTCTTCGGCTTGCGCGGCCAGGACCTCGCTGTGCTCGTCGGCGCTGGCGACCTGTTCAGCCAGTTGTTCGAGTTCGGCCTCGGCCTGGGCACGGCGATCGGCCCATTGCGCGGTTTGCAATACCAGTTCGGCCAGACGCTGCTCGGCACGCTGTCGACCGTCGACCACGTAGCGGATGCGCTCTTCGAGCCGGCTGACTTCGAGTGCAGCTTCAGCCAGACGACCTTGCGACGCATGCAGCTCGTCACTGGCAGCGTAGTGCGCCTGCCTGATGGTTTCGAGCTCGGCTTCGCCCTGTCGCAGCTCGGCGGTCTTGGATTCCAGCGCCACGATCGCCGCGGCAACGTCCTTTTCGATACGCTGCTGCTCGCCGGCAGCATCCCGATGGCGCAGGAACCACAGCTGGTGCAGCTTCAGCGTGCCCTCGTCCTGCAGGCTGCGGTATCGGCTCGCCACCTCGGCCTGCTTTTCGAGCTTGTCGAGGTTGCCGTTCAACTCGCGCAGGATGTCTTCGACGCGCGTCAGGTTGTCGCGGGTGTCGCGCAGCCGGTTCTCGGTCTCGCGGCGACGCTCCTTGTACTTCGAGACGCCGGCGGCTTCTTCCAGGAACATCCGCAGCTCTTCGGGCTTGCTCTCGATGATGCGGCTGATCGTGCCCTGGCCGATGATGGCGTAGGCGCGGGGGCCCAGGCCGGTGCCGAGGAAAACGTCCTGCACGTCGCGGCGTCGCACCGGCTGGTTGTTGATGTGGTAACTGCTGCTGCCGTCGCGCGTCAGGATGCGCTTGACGGCGATCTCGGCGAACTGGTTCCACTGCCCGCCGGCACGGGCGTCCTCATTGCTGAAGACCAACTCCACGCTGGCGCGGCTGGCAGGCTTGCGCTGACCCGAACCGTTGAAGATCACGTCCTGCATCGACTCGCCGCGCAACTCGCTGGCCTTGCTTTCGCCGAGCACCCAGCGCACCGCGTCCATGATGTTGGACTTGCCGCAACCGTTGGGGCCGACCACGCCGACCAGCTGACCAGGCAGCTGGAAATGGGTCGGATCGGCGAACGACTTGAAGCCGGACAGCTTGATGGAATTCAGACGCATGGACGAGAGCGGATTCCAGCGCGCCCCATCGGCCGATAGAGCGCGTAAGTCGTTGATTTTTCTACTGAAAACCCGAGTTCACGGGGCTTGTAACAGCGCAGGATCATAGCATCGACGGTGTGAGAAATTCCCGCTCTCACCGCGCGTTACCGGCCGTCACGAATGCCACGGCCACCCCCTGATAATTCGGCGATGAACCCCCTGCTCGGCTCGCTGCAGCCCTACCCTTTTGAGCGCCTTCGAGCACTCACCCGACAGATCACACCGAACGCGGCCTTCAAGCCGATCAGCCTGGGCATCGGTGAGCCGAAGCACCCGACGCCGTCGGTGGTCACCGACGCCCTGATCGCCAACCTGACGGGCCTGGCCAGCTACCCGGCCACCTCAGGTGAACCGGCGCTTCGCACTGCCATTGCGCAATGGATCACCCGCCGTTACGGCGTCGCGATTGACGAGACGCGCCAGGTGCTGCCGGTCAACGGTTCGCGGGAGGCGCTGTTTGCGCTGGCGCAGACGGTGATCGACCCGACACGCGAGGGTGCCACCGTCGTCTGCCCGAACCCGTTCTATCAAATCTATGAAGGCGCGGCCTTGCTGGCCGGAGCCCGAGTGGCGTTCGTCAACAGCGACCCGACCCGCCAGTTCGCGGCCGACTGGGCCTCGGTGCCCGAGTCCACCTGGGCGCGCACGCAACTGCTGTACGTCTGCTCGCCCGGCAACCCGACCGGCGCGGTGATGCCGCTGGCCGAATGGAAAACGTTGTTCGAGCTGAGCGACCAGCACGGCTTCGTGATCGCATCGGACGAGTGCTACTCCGAGATCTATTTCCGCGACGTGCCACCGCTGGGGTCGCTGGAAGCCGCGGTGCAGCTGGGGCGCAGCGACTTCCGCCGGCTCGTCGCCTTCACCAGCTTGTCGAAGCGCTCGAACGTGCCGGGGATGCGCAGCGGCTTCGTCGCAGGTGATGCCGACATCCTGAAGGCCTTTCTGCTGTACCGCACCTACCACGGCAGCGCGATGAGCCCGACGGTGCAGGCGGCCAGCATTGCGGCCTGGAACGACGAGGCGCATGTGATCGCCAACCGCGAGCAGTATCGCCAGAAGTTCGCGCAGGTCACGCCGCTGCTGGCGACGGTGATGGATGTGTCGCTGCCCGATGCCGGCTTCTACCTGTGGGCCGACGTGTCCAACATCGCGCGGGGCGGCGACGACGTGGCGTTCGCGCTCGCGCTGATCGCTCAATACAATGTCGCGGTGCTGCCAGGCAGCCTGTTGGCCCGCGAGGTCGATGGGGTCAATCCGGGCGCCGGGCGAATTCGTCTGGCGCTGGTGTCTGAAGCGAGCGATTGCCTCGAAGCCGCCGAACGCATCGTGGCGTATGCCAATTCGCTACGCAGCGCCTGATTGCCGGCTCCTTCACCCGACCTCCTTTTTGGATTCTTCTGACCTGCCCATGACTGCCAACCTCCAGAGCATCATCGAAGCCGCGTGGGAGAACCGCGCCAACCTGACCGCCAGCAGCCATCCGGAGGTCAACCAGGCCGTCGAGTCGGTGATCTCCGACCTGAACAAGGGCCGCATCCGCGTCGCGGACCGCCAGGGTGTCGGCCAGTGGACGGTGAACCAGTGGGTCAAGAAGGCCGTGCTGCTGTCGTTCAGACTGAACGACAACGAGTTGATGCACGCAGGCGATCTGACCTTCTTCGACAAGGTCAAGACGAAGTTCTCTCAGATCGACGAGGCCGAGGTGCGCGCATCGGGCGTGCGCATCGTGCCGCCGGCGGTCGCGCGACGCGGCAGCTACCTTGCGAAGAACGTGGTGCTGATGCCCAGCTTCGTCAATATCGGCGCCTACGTGGACGAGAACTCGATGGTCGACGCCTGGGCCACCGTCGGTTCCTGCGCGCAGATCGGCAAGAACGTGCACCTGAGCGGCGGCGTCGGCATCGGCGGCGTGCTGGAGCCGCTGCAGGCCAACCCGACCATCATCGAGGACAACTGCTTCATCGGCGCGCGATCGGAAATCGTCGAAGGCGTGATCGTCGAGGAGAACTCTGTGATCAGCATGGGCGTCTACATCGGCCAGAGCACCAAGATCTACGACCGCGCCACCGGCGAGGTCAGCTACGGCCGCGTTCCGGCCGGCTCGGTGGTGGTCAGCGGCAACCTGCCCAGCGCCGACGGCAAGTACAGCCTGTACTGCGCGGTGATCGTCAAGAAGGTCGACGCACAGACCCGCGCCAAGACCAGCCTCAACGACCTGCTGCGCGCCTGAACTTCGCAACGTCGACCAGGAGATCTCGATGAGCGGAAACATGGAGCGGGTGCTGAAACTGATGTCGGAGAAGAACGCCTCCGACGTCTACCTGTCTGCCAACACGCCCATCCTCATCAAGATCAACGGTCAGCTGATCCAGCTGAGCGACCAGCCGCTGACACCGGCGCAGCCCCGTCAGCTGCTGGCCGAAGTGCTGACGCCTCGGCAATTGGAAGAGCTCGAAGACACAGGCGAATTGAACGTTGGCGTCGGGCTGCCAGGCGTGGGCAGCTTCCGGTTGAGCGGCTTCAAGCAGCGTGGCTCGATTGCCGCAGTGTTCCGCTGCATCCCGTTCGCGATCCCGACGCTCGAGAGCCTGCTGGTACCGCCGGTGCTGAATACGCTGATCATGGAAAAGCGCGGCCTGATCCTGATGGTGGGCTCGACCGGTGCAGGCAAGAGCACCACGCTGGCCGCGATGCTGGAGCAGCGCAACCAGCAGATGGCTGGACACATTCTCACGATCGAGGACCCGATCGAGTTCCTGTTCAGCAACAAGAAGTCGGTCATCAACCAGCGTGAAGTAGGACGCGACACGCAGTCGCTGCAGGTGGGCCTGCGCAATGCGCTGCGGCAAGCGCCAGACTGCATCCTGATCGGCGAGATTCGCGATCGCGAAACCATGACGGCCGCGATCTCTTATGCGCTGTCGGGGCACCTGGTGTTGTCGACGCTTCACGCCAACAACAGCTACCACGCACTGGGGCGGATCCTGTCGTTCTATACGCCCGAGTCGCGGCCCGCGCTGCTGTCGGATCTGTCATCGGGATTGCGCGCCATCGTGTCGCAGCGCTTGGTGCGCGCCACCGCCGGAGGTCGGATCCCCGCGGTCGAGGTGATGCTCAACACGAAGCTGATCTCCGATCTGATCAGCGCTGGCGACTTCGGCGGCGTGCGCGAGGCGATGGAAAAGTCACTGGCCGAGGGCTCGCAGACCTTCGAGCAGGATCTCGCGCGATTGATCACCCACGGCACGATCTCGCGTGAAGAAGGCCTGGCCTTTGCCGACTCACCCACCAACCTGATGTGGCGGCTGCAGAACGACATGTCACCGGTGTCACGCATCACCGCGAAGAAGCCCGAGCCGGAAGACGGCGCCAGCTTCACCGAAATCACCCTCGACGTCCGCCCGGAACAAATGACCACCCGCTCGGCGCCTCTGCTCGGCCTGTGACGCCTGTCGCAGGCCATGCCCCCATGAATTTGGACTCCCCGACCCGATGACCCTCCTCGACCTGATCACGCGCGAAGCCGCCCGCCTCAAAAAGGCGGGCGTTTCGTTTGGGCACGGCACGGCCAATGCCTTCGACGAGGCTGCCTGGCTGGTGCTGTGGAGCCTGGGCATGGACCTCGACGCGCTCGAATTGCACGCGAAGCGCGAGTTGTCGGCCGACGAGGAAGCGAAGGCGGTGGCCCTGGTGACGCGCCGCATCGAGACCCGCCAGCCCGCCGCCTACCTGACGCGTGAAGCGTGGCTGCAGAACGTGCCGTTCTACGTCGACGAGCGCACGATCGTGCCACGCTCGTTCATCGCCGAACTGCTGGTCGATGGCGAGGAGCAGGGCACGCTCGACGCCTGGCTGTCTGACCGCACACAGCGCGTGCTCGACCTGTGCACCGGGAACGGCAGCCTGGCGGTGATCGCAGCGCTGGCCTACCCTGAGATCGAGGTCGACGCCTGCGACCTGTCGGACGACGCGCTTGAGGTGGCGAAGATCAATGTCGAGAAGCACAAGCTCACCCATCGCATCTCGCTGATGAAGTCGGACCTGTTGAACAGCGTGCGCGGTCCATACGATCTGATCCTGTGCAACCCGCCCTACGTCAACGCGAACAGCATGGCCGCGCTGCCCGAGGAGTACCGGCATGAGCCTGCGCTGGCTTTGGCCGGTGGCGAGGACGGCATGGACCTGGTGCGACGCATCGTCAGCGATGCTGCTGCGAAGCTGACCGACATCGGCGTGCTGGTGCTCGAGATCGGCAACGAGCGCGGGCATTTCGAGCGCGCATTTCGCCGCCTCGAAGTGGCCTGGCTGGAAACCAGTGCTGGCGACGACGCCGTGCTGCTGGTGACCCGCGAGGCGCTGGTACGCTGGTCCAAGCGCAGCGACACCTGGAGGGCCTGACACCATGATCACGCTGAAGGATGTGACGCTGCGCCGCGGCACGAAGCTGGTGCTCGACGCCGCGTCTGTGACGATCCAGCCGGGCGAGAACGTCGGCCTGGTGGGGCGCAACGGCGCCGGCAAGTCCAGCCTGTTTGCGCTGTTGACCGAGCGACTGCAATCCGATGGCGGCGAGGTCTATATGCCGCCGCGCTGGCGCGTCGGTGAAGTCGCGCAGAACATGCCCGAAACCGACGACGGCGCCACCGATTTCGTGCTTGAAGGCGACACGCGGCTGATGGAAGCGCAAGCCCAGCTGACAGCCGCCGAAGCGGGCGACGACGGCCACGCGATCGCCGACGGCCACCAGGCGCTGGCCGATGCCGGCGCCTTCGATGCCCGTCCGCGTGCGCAGGCGCTGCTGATGGGCCTGGGCTTCAAGAACGAACAGCTCGACGCGCCGGTCAACAGCTTTTCGGGCGGCTGGCGGATGCGCCTGCAGCTCGCGCGTGCGCTGATGTGCCCAGCCGATCTGCTGCTGCTCGACGAGCCCACCAACCACCTCGACCTCGATGCGCTGGTCTGGCTCGAAGCCTGGCTCAAACGCTTCGAGGGCACGATGCTGGTGATCAGCCACGACCGCGAATTCCTCGATGCGATCACCAACGTCACGGTGCACCTCGAAGACACGAAGCTCACGCGCTATGGCGGCAACTACACCGCCTTCGAGGAGATGCGGGCCGAACGGATGGTGCTGCAGCAGGCCAGCTTCGAGAAGCAGAAGGAGAAGATGGCCCATCTGCAGAAGTTCATCGACCGATTCAAGGCCAAGGCCAGCAAGGCCAAGCAGGCTCAGAGCCGCGTGAAGGCGCTGGACCGGATGGAGAAGCTGGCGCCGGTGCTCACCTCGCGAGAGTTCTCGTTCGAGTTCCGCGAGCCGCTGAACCTGCCGAACCCGATGCTGTCGCTCAAGGACGTCGAGTGTGGATACGCATCGCTGACCGACGGTGAGCCCGACAAGATCATCGTGCGCAACATCAGCCGCTCGGTGCTGGCCGGCCAGCGCATCGGCATCCTGGGCGCCAACGGCCAGGGCAAGTCGACGGTGGTGAAGACCATCGCACGCGCGCAGGCCGCGCTCGGCGGCACGATCACCGAAGGCAAAGGCCTCGCCATCGGCTATTTCGCGCAGCAGGAGATGGACGTGCTGCGCCCCGGCGATTCGCCGTTGAACCACATGATCCGCCTGGCGCGCGAGGTCAGCCCGCAAGCGCGCGAGCAGGAGCTTCGCAACTTCCTCGGCCAGTTCCGCTTCGCTTCCGACATGGTCAACCAGGCCGTGGGCACGCTGAGCGGCGGCGAGAAGGCGCGGCTGGTGCTGGCGATGCTGGTGTGGCAGCGCCCCAACCTGCTGCTGCTCGACGAGCCGACCAACCACCTGGACCTCGACACGCGTGAAGCGCTGTCGATGGCGCTGAACGAATTCGAAGGCTCACTGATGCTGGTCAGTCACGACCGGGCCCTGCTGCGCGAGGTCTGCGACGAGTTCTGGCTGGTCGCCGATGGCGGTGTGCGACCCTTTGACGGCGACCTCGACGACTACCAGAAGTACCTGCTGGACACCGCCCGCGCACAGGCGAAGGCGCTGCGCGAGGCGGGCAACGCCAGCAAGAAGGCCGGCGTGTCCTCCGTGAAGCCAACGCCAGCGGCAGCACCTCCCGCTGCGAAGCCCTTGGCCGCGTCAGCGGCTGCCGCACCCGCCCGCAGCGAGGACCGCAAGGCTGACGCGCAAGCGCGCCAGCTCAAGTCCGACGAGCTGAAGCCGCTGCGCAAGGAACTGAACCGCATCGACAACCGCCTGGGCGTGCTGTTCATCGACCGCGACACGATCGAGGCAAGCCTCGCCACTGGCACGATGGCACCGGCCCAACTGGCAGACAACGGCAAGAAGCTCAAGGCCATCAGCGAAGAAATTGAGCGGCTGGAAGGTCAGTGGCTGGAGCTCAGCACGCAGGTCGATGAGCTGACGGCCAAGGCGGGCTGAGGTGGCTTCGGTACTCATAAACTCTCGGCCCAGACTCACCCGCAGGCAGACCGCCTCATATTGACCACGCCATCCAAGGAGCCCCGCATGTCCCCCGACACGATCCTCTACACCGCCCACGCCACCTCCACCGGAGGCCGTGAAGGCACATCCAAGTCGTCCGACGGCGCGCTCGAGGCCAAGCTGACCACGCCGAAGGAACTTGGCGGCAACGGCGCCTTCGGCACCAACCCGGAGCAGCTGTTCGCGGCGGGTTATTCGGCCTGTTTCATCGGCGCGATGAAGTTCGTGGCCGGCAATCAGAAGATCAGCCTGCCCTCGGACATCTCGATCACCGCCGATGTCGGCATCGGCCCGATTCCGACCGGCTTCAGCATCGCCGTCACGTTGACTGTTTCGGTGCCGGGCATGGACCGCGCAGCGCTCCAAGGGCTGGTTGAGGCCGCACACATCGTGTGCCCATATTCGAACGCCACCCGCGGCAATATCGACGTGACGTTGAAAATGGCGTGACCACGCCAGCGGCCCGGCGACACAACGCCGGGCCGCAGACTCATCCGTAGAGGAGACCATCATGAAATTCCGCTTCCATGTGGCTGCGCTGACAGCAGCCCTGCTGACTGCCAGCACGGTTTTTGCCCAGACTCCGCCCGCCGAAGAGCCCTTCTGGGCCAAGGGTCGGCCGAAGAACCCAACGGCCGACAAGATGGCACCAGTGCCGTCCTTCCCGATCCCGACCGCGGCCGACCAGTTGCCGATCGCCAAGATGAAGCTGCCGCCGGGCTTCAAGGCCGAGGTCTTCGTCAGCAACATCCTCGATGCCCGCAGCATGCGCGAGGGCGACAAGGGCACGATCTTCGTCAGCAGCCTGTTCGCCGCCGGCAAGCTGTACGCGGTGGTCAACAACGGCGGCCAGCGCGAGGTGAAGACGCTTGCCGAAAAGCTCTTCCTGCCCAGCGGGATCGAATACCACAAGGGCAACCTGTACCTGGCGACACCGAAGGACATCGTGCGCTACGACAACATCGAGGCTCACCTCGACAAGCTGCCGGAGCCGGTGATGGTCTACGACAAGCTGCCGGGTGACGTGCCCCACGGCTGGAAGTTCATCAAGGTCGGCCCGGACAACAAGCTGTACGTGCCGGTAGGCGCGCCTTGCAACATCTGCGAAAGCGACGACCGCTACACGAAGATCTTCCGCATGAACCTCGACGGTTCGGGCGTCGAGGTGGTGGCAAGCGGCGTGCGCAACACGGTGGGCTTCGATTTCCAACCCAAGACCGGCTACCTGTGGTTCACCGATAACCAGCGCGACTGGCTGAGCGAAGACCTGCCGGAAGACGAACTGAATGTCGTCACGCAGCCAGGCAAGCAGAACTTCGGCTACCCCTACTGCCACTCCGGCGACTTTGCCGACCCTGAGTTGGGTTGGGGCAAGAACTGCAGCGACTACGTGAAGCCCGCCGCCAAGCTCGGCGCGCACTCGGCGCCGCTGGGCATGCGCTTCTACAGCGGCAAGATGTTCCCGGCGAAGTACCAGGGTGCGATCTTCATCGCCCGCCACGGTCCGTGGAATCGAACGCAGAAGAATGCCGCGGATGTGGTGGTGGCCTTCCCTGACGGCAAGGGGGGTATCTCCCGCGTCGAGCCTTTCCTCACCGGCCTGGTGGAAAACAACCAGTTCATTGGCCGCCCGGCCGATGTGATGGTGATGAAGGATGGCTCCTTGCTGGTGAGTGACGATCACAACGGCGCGATCTACCGCATCACCTACGCTGGCAAATGAGGCTGTGGTGGAAGGCGACGCTCTGGCAGTGGACAACGCTGCTGAGCGTCATCGCCATGGCGCCTGGAGCCTGGGCGCAGGGGCCCGCGCCCAGGCCCCAAGCTGCCAAGCCCGTGGTAGCCGGCAAGGCAACGCCGTCACCCGCCGCGTCGAAGCCTGTGATCGACTACAGCGAGCGATATGCCGCGAACTGCGCGGCCTGTCACGGCAGCGAGGGCCGCAGCGAACTGCCGCTGGTGCCCTCGCTGGCCGGTCAGCACTCGTTCTATGTCATCACGCAGCTCTTCCTGTTCCGCGACGGCCGGCGCAACGACCACCCGGCGAGTGCGGCCATGAGCGCGCTCGCCAAGAGCATGAGCGACAGCGATCTGCGCGGCTACTCGGAAGCCGTCGCACGGCTCCCTGCGTCAGCGTTGACGGCCGCGCCCGCGGAGCCCGCCCCGCCGCCACTTGATGCGGCGCGCTTCGAGCGCGGCCGGCAACTCGCCGCAGCCCACCGCTGCGGCTCCTGTCACGGCGCCGACCTCGTGGGCGGCGGGCAGGTGCCGCGCCTGGGCGGTCAGCGAGAGGATTACCTGCAGATCGCGCTGAAGGGCTTTCAAAGTGGCACGCGGCTCGGCTACACGCCGGCGATGAACGAGGCGCTATCGGGCCTGAAGGCAGAAGACCTTGATGACCTCGCGCACTACCTGGCCGGCAGCCTGCGCGAAAGTCGGTGAACCAGGGCAGTGGTTATGCAGGGCTTTCGCTAGCCAGATGAACGGACGGTCCTGCGGGGCCGTTTTTCATGCCGGACCGGGCGGCATCAACGCCAGCATCAATTCGATCCGCGCTTTGACCGGGCTCAGATCGCCGGCTCCGGGCAGGCCTTGCGATGCGGGTGGGAGTACGCGCCCGTCACCACAGCGCGCACTTCGCCGTACGGCGACACCCTCTGCCTGAGCCGTCAGCAAAGCGACTTCAAGTTCATGGTGCAAGGTGCCATTACCGGTTGCCGCGACGACCAAACCCTGCACGCCGTCGGCACAGAGCGCGCGCACCACCGCACCGCTGGCGCCGGCATGGCTGACGATGATCTCCACCCGAGGCCAGTGCGCCACATCGCGAGTGAGTGCGGCAGGAAACGGTGCATTGGCATCAGCGTCCGTTGATTTGGCAAGGTCGGCGGGCCAGCTCACGCTGCTCCCTTGCACGACAGCGAGCGGGTCGGCCTCACCAGAATCGAAAGCTTCCAGCTGCGTCGGATGCGCCTTGCGCACTTGCCGCGCACCGTGCACCTTGCCAGCCATCACCGCGATCACGCCTGCACGGCCGGCACGGCCCGATTCACGCGCCACCAGTACCGAATCGCGCAGGTTGCCAGGGCCGTCGGCCTGCGCCGAAGTAGCCGGGCGCATCGCACCGGTCAGCACGACCGGCTTGGCAGGCGCCAACACCAACTGCAGGAAAAAAGCCGTTTCCTCCAGCGTATCGGTGCCATGGGTGATGACGATGCCCGCCACCTCCTCACGTGCGAGGTGATGCGCCACGCGCAGCGCCAACGCCTGCCAGATGGCATGACTCATGTCCTTGCTGTCGACCTGCGCGACCTGCTCGCTCTCGATCGGAACGCCAGCCAATTCGGGCACTGCCGCCAGCAGCTGGGCAACGCTCAGCTGCGCTGCGGTGTACGCACTGTCATCGGCAGACGAAGGCGCTGTGCCAGCGATGGTGCCGCCCGTGCCAAGCACGACGATGAGGGACGCACTGTTTTGCATTTTGACCAAAGCTGGATGAAAATACAGTCACTGGATAGACGACCAGTGACCTTGCGGGAAGCTGTCGTCGCGAAGAATTCCTCAAAGGACCGCCATGCAAGACGCCCCGAAGCTGACCGACCGGCAACAGCAGATCCTCGACCTGGTGCAAAGCGCGATCGAACGCACTGGCGCACCACCGACCCGGGCCGAGATCGCCACCGAGCTCGGCTTCAAGTCAGCCAATGCGGCCGAAGAGCATCTGCAGGCACTGGCCCGCAAGGGCGTGATCGAACTGGTGGGCGGTACCTCGCGGGGCATCCGCTTGAAGTCTGACACATTGCGTGCGCTGAACCTGATGCGTGGCAAGCAGTTCAGCCTGCCCTTGCCGAGCTTGGCGCAGCTGACGTTGCCGCTGGTGGGCCGGGTGGCAGCGGGCAGCCCGATCCTGGCGCAGGAGCACATCGACCAGACTTACCTGATGGAGTCCAGCATGTTCCCGCGCCGGCCCGACTACCTGCTGAAGGTTCGCGGCATGAGCATGCGCGATGCCGGCATCATGGATGGCGACCTGCTCGCGGTGCAGAAGGCGAAGGACGCGAAGAACGGGCAGATCGTCGTTGCGCGGCTTGGCGACGAGGTCACCGTCAAGCGCTTCAAACGCACCCGCACGACGATCGAACTGCACCCAGAGAACCCGGATTTCCAGACCATCGTGGTCCCGTTCGGCGATGTCGACTTCGAGCTTGAAGGCCTGGCGGTCGGTCTGATCCGCAACAACATGATGATATAGCGGGCCTCCTGGACGTCAGTGACCGCCCGTACGGCCGCGCAGCAGTTGCGTGGCGATCACAGGGCTTTTCGGCAGATCGTATCGGGGCTCGGCGACAAGAATCCGTGTTGAACATCACACCCGACACGGAGCCCGCTGGCGATGCCAAACCCCTGGACACAAAGGCTGCAATCCACCTGGCAGGCGCGCGTGCGCCGCCAGCCGGAGCCGCAGCAGGTCCAGCAGCCCCTGTTGCGCACGGTGTCCCAGCGCACGGAGGTCTTCCCACCCGACCGGCTTTACCGCGTGTCGCGCTGGCGCCGTGGCCTGCGTGATTGGCTGAACACCGGCTGGGACGTCAGTCGGCCGGCCGAGCTGAATGCGTTGCCACTCCGCTCCTCGACACCTCAGAGCTCACCCTCGCCGATGGCCGAGGTGCGCCACGCCTTTGTGGACGCACTGGACGACATCGACACCGGGGCAGCTCAGGCCGTGCGTGAGCTGATCGCACGCGCCCGCTCGCCGCGCGAGCTGTGGCACCTGCGCACAGCGGTGTACACCCTGATCGCAACGCAGCACAGTGAATCGCAAGCTCAGTTGCGCATGGCGACGCTCAACCGTCATTTCCCTCTGCGCACACTGTGCGCCGGGTTCTGGAGCCGCTGAGATGCAACTGGAGCCCCGCGCCCAGCACGCCGACGCGGAACTCTGGCGTGCGGTCCACGATGCACCGACGTCCACGCCGCCGCGCAGCGAGGGGCTTGCCGTCGGAAGGTTCGATGCGCCTCATGGCATGCCCGCGGACCGCTTGGCCATGGCGGCAAGCCGCTCGGCCCTGAACAGGCGGGGCAGCGAACAGCTTCGCTGATCCGCCTCGGTCAGTCGCGTCCGAGGAAATCGATCTTGCCCAGCGGCACCCCGTTGTGGCGGAGCAGCGCATAGGCAGTGGTCAGGTGGAAATAGAAGTTCGGCAGCGCCCAGTGCTTCAAGTAGGTCTCACCAGCGAATATCAATGGCGACGCACCGCGCATGGGCACCTCGATCACCTTTGCATCTGACCCGTTGATCAGATCGGCCGGCACCGACCGCACGAAGTCGAGCGTCTTGGCAATGCGCTGCTTCAGTTCGGCGATCGTCGCCTCGTTGTCCTCGAACATCGGGGCAGCAACGCCAGACAGCCGCGCCACGCAGTTCTTGGCGGTATCGCTGGCGATCTGGATCTGCTTGGTGAAGGGCAGCATGTCAGGCGCCAGCCGCATGCCCAGAAGCACCTGTGGGTCGAACGACTTCGCGGCCGCGTGGGCAGTGGCTGCGTCGAGCCAGTGGTCCAGGTTACCGAGCATCCAGACGAACACAGGCACGCTGGTCGAGTACATGCAAATCGTCGTGGCAAGGGGCAGTTCGGCGGACATGGAGGGCTCCCGACAGGTGAACCGGATGCAACCGGTGGCGACTCATGCTACTTCGCGGGCATGTTCGATGACGGCAGTCACAATGGAAGGGTCTTTGCACCCCCTCGTGCCGTGAACATCATCATCCTCGACGACTATCAGGACGCGGTGCGCAAGCTGAAGTGCGCCGAGAAAATGGAAGCCCTGCATGCCAAGGTGTTCACCAACACCGTCAAGGGCATCGCACAGCTGTCGGTCAGGCTGCGAGACGCCGAGGTGCTGGTGCTGATTCGTGAGCGCACCCAGTTCCCGCGGCAGCTGCTGGAAAAGCTGCCCAAGCTGCGGCTGATCTCGCAAGCCGGCAGGGTCGGCTCGCACATCGACATCGAGGCCTGCACCCGGTTGGGCGTCGCTGTGGCCGAAGGCGCCGGCTCACCGGTCGCACCGGCCGAGCTGACCTGGGCACTGATCATGGCGTCGATGCGCCGCGTGCCGCAGTACATCGGCAATCTGAAGCACGGGGCCTGGCAACAGTCAGGCTTGAAAGCCTCGTCGATGCCGGCCAACTTCGGCATCGGCATGGTGCTGCACGGCAAGACGCTGGGCATCTGGGGCTATGGCCGCATCGGCCAGTTGGTCGCGGGCTATGCACGCGCCTTCGGCATGCGGGTAATCGTGTGGGGCAGTGAATCGGCGCGTGAACGCGCTGAACTCGACGGCTACGCGTCGGCGGCCACTTGCGAGAGCTTGTTTGACGAGTGCGATGTGCTGTCGCTGCACCTGCGCCTCGCAGAGGCCACCCGCGGCATCGTGAAGATCGAGCACCTGTCGCGGATGAAGCCGACCGCACTGCTGGTCAACACCTCGCGCGCCGAACTGATTGAAGAAGGTGCGTTGGTATCGGCTTTGAACCGCGGTCGTCCTGGCATGGCCGCCGTCGACGTGTTCGAGAGCGAGCCCATCCTGCAGGGACACCCCTTGCTGCGTCTGGAAAACGCCGTCTGCACGCCGCACATTGGTTATGTCGAGCAAGACAGCTACGAGGAATACTTCAGCGCTGCCTTCGACAACGTGGTGCACTTCATCCAGGGCGCGCCGACCAACCTCGTCAACCCCGAGGCGCTGAAGGTACAGCGCTGAGCCCAGACACTGCGCCGCCCGAATCGACGCCGGCTGCACCGCGCTCGAACGCCGACCTGTTCTTCACCTTTACATGGCTGGCATTGCAGGGTTTCGGCGGCGTGCTGGCAGTGGCGCAGCGGGAACTGGTCGAGCGCAAACGCTGGTTGGAGCACGAAGAGTTCTTGGAGTTGCTGTCGGTAGCTCAGGTGCTGCCCGGGCCGAACATCGTCAACCTGTCGATGATGATCGGCGACCGCTGGTTCGGCGTGCGCGGCGCGATGGCCGCGCTTGCTGGCATGCTGACCCTGCCGCTGCTGATCGTGCTGGTGCTGGCCTCGCTTTACGGCCGCTATGAGAGTCAGCCGGCAGTGAGCGGTGCGTTGCGCGGCATGGGTGTGGTGGCTGCGGGCCTGGTGTTCGCCACCGCGCTGAAGCTGCTGCCGACCTTGCGCAGCAACCCACTCGGCCGGTTCAGTGGCCTCGGCTTCGCGGCGGCGACCACGCTGGCGGTGACGCTGCTGCACTGGCCACTGCTCTGGGTGATCGCGGGACTCGGCCCGCTGGCGATCGCCTCGGCGTGGCGACGTCTTCCACGATGAGTTCAGGGCGATGAGTCCGGCCGACTTGCTGGGCCTGTTCGGTCACTTCCTGCTGCTGAGCCTGCTGGCGATTGGCGGGGCGATCACCACGGCACCCGACATGCACCGTTATCTGGTGACCGAGCATGGCTGGATCAGCGACGGTCAGTTCACCGCCTCGATCGCAATGGCACAGGCCGCGCCGGGACCGAACCTGCTGTTTGTCGCGGTGCTGGGGTGGAACGTGGCCGGACCACTGGGCGCTCTGGCGACGATGACCGGCATCCTGCTGCCGTCAACCCTGCTGACCCTCTGGGCGACACGCTGGGCCCAGGCCCGCCGCGACACGGTGGGCGTGCGTGCCTTCACCGCCGGGATGGCACCGCTGACGCTCGGCCTGCTTGCTGCCACCAGTTGGGTGCTGACGCAACCCTTTCGTCTGCAGCCCGGTGCCTGGGTGTTGCTCGCGGTGACGGTGGGCCTGACCTTGCACACGCGGATAAGTCCCTTGTGGATGGTTGGGCTGGGTGCGCTGGCCGGCGGGCTGGGACTCGTGTAGTCGCCCTGAAACACGCCGCTTCAACGAGCTGCATTCCACAGAAGCCCACAACGGGTGTTGGCATTTAGCAGCGCTGAACCGGGCAATTTTTGATTGACAAGTTCACCAGTTGTGTCAACATTCCCTGACACAGAGTGGTGTTAATTGATGTTTACATTCGCCTGTGGTGGCAACGCGATTCCTGGCCGGCAGGCCATCGATAACCCTCGTGCGGGTTCAGCACGACAAGAACTTCTTGCAAGGAGAAGACGTTATGGCAGACGACAAAGTTGGGATCACCGGATTGACGGTGGCCGAATCAGAGGAGATTCACCGCAATCTGATTCAGGGCACGCAGATCTTCGGGATCATCGCCGCGCTGGCACATTTGCTGGCGTACATCTATTCACCCTGGCTGCATTAATCACACAAGGAGACAAACATGATCTACGGAAAAATGTGGACAGTGGTCAGCCCCAAGGTGGGAATTCCCATCTTCCTCGTGGCCGTTGCCGTTGGGTCCTTCTCCGTTCACCTTGCCTTGGCGACGAACACGCCTTGGATAAAGGGCTTCTTTAACGGGTCCTACCAACGAGCAGCTCCCGCGGTCGCAGCGCCCGCAGCGGCGCCCGCTGAAGCACCGAAGTAAGGTCGGCGCGCGTTGTGAAGGTTCGGGAGGCCCAGTCTCCCGAACCTTGTTCTTCTCTCGGCTGCCGTTGGATCGACCCCAACGGTTGATCACGACATTTGAGCGCGCGCCCCTTCTCACAGGCATGGTTTTCGTTTCCGCGTCATCGTGAAGCAGATCAGCCAACAATTCGTTTCTGCATGGGCCAGCCTCGGCCCGCGCTTTTTGCCGTTTGCCGATGCGGCCACGCCCGAGCTGCCGCTGTCCCGGCTGCTACGGCTGTCGCTGTTCCAGGTCTCGGTCGGCATGGCCCTGGTGCTGCTGATCGGCACGCTCAACCGGGTCATGATCGTCGAGTTGAAGGTACCGGCCTCGCTGGTGTCGATCATGATTGCGCTGCCGCTGGTGTTCGCCCCGCTGCGCGCTTTGATCGGCTTTCGTTCGGACACGCATCGATCGGCCTTGGGCTGGCGCCGGGTTCCGTTCATCTGGATGGGCACGCTGATTCAATTCGGCGGGCTGGCCATCATGCCGTTTGCACTGCTCGTGCTGTCGGGTGGCGGCCAGGCCAGTCAGGCACCGGCCTGGTTCGGATGGTTGGGGGCAGGTATCGCGTTCTTGTTGGTCGGCGCCGGCATGCACACCACTCAGACCGTCGGGCTGGCACTGGCCTGTGACCTCGCTCCGGTCGAATCCCAGCCCAAGGTGGTCGGTCTGATGTACGTGATGCTGCTGCTCGGCATGATCGGGAGCGCGCTGGCGTTCGGCGCCTTGCTGGCCGATTTCAGCCCGGCGCGGCTGGTCCAGGTGATCCAGGGCTCTGCGTTGACCACCATGGTGCTGAACGTGATCGCGCTGTGGAAGCAGGAAAGCCGCAGCCGCACGCCGCGCGCCGTTCCCCAAGGCGGGTTTCGGCAAGCGTGGGAACTGTTCAGCCGCGGCGACGATGCAGTTCGGCGCCTGGTGGCCGTCGGCCTCGGAACGATGGCGTTCAGCATGGAAGATGTGCTGCTGGAGCCTTTCGGCGGCGAGATCCTCGGGCTGAGCGTTGGCGCGACGACCGCACTGACCGCCTCGTTGGCCGTCGGCGGTCTTCTTGGCTTCACACTCGCGTCACAGGTCTTGAGCCGTGGCGCCGATCCGTTTCGCATGGCGAGTGCGGGAGCCTTGCTTGGCATTCCAGCGTTCTTCGCGGTGATTTTTTCAGCCTCGGTTCAATCGCAGTGGCTGTTCGGTGCGGGCGTGATGTTGATCGGTTTCGGTGCCGGCCTGTTCGGCCATGGCACCCTGACCGCGACGATGAACCTCGCCCCGAAAGACCAGAGCGGACTCGCCCTGGGCGCCTGGGGTGCGGTGCAGGCGACGGGCGCCGGTGTCGCCATTGCGATGGGCGGCGTGATCCGCGACGTCGTCGCCGCGCACAGCACCTCGACCACAGGGTACATCACTGTCTACACGCTGGAAATCGTGCTGCTGACGGCAACCATCGTCGCGATGGCTCCCCTGATTCGCCGCAGCCCTGTTCAGGTTCCCGTTTGATCCCGTAGAAAACTGTTGTGCGCGCGATCGTTGAACGTCAAAAAACTCAAGCCTGATTGTGTTTTTGGCGATAATTTTGCAACCGTCTACCCATTACTCATCAACCGAGGTATCCAGAATGAAAATTCAAGGCATTCTTTTCCTGCTGTGGTTCATCTTCGTCGGCGTCTGGTTGGTGAATCAGTTCAAAGCGCAGCACCTGCGCGCCGACAAGGAAAAAAAGGCACAGAAGGACAGCGCATCAACCTGAGATCAGCCACGCGCTGAATCCGGGTTTGTCACGGGCGCGATCATCGCGCCCGTCTGTTTTACAGCCGCTCAGCCACCCACGGGCGGACTGAAGCCAATGCCGCAGCCAAACCGCTCGCATCAGTGCCACCAGCCATTGCCATGTCGGCCTTGCCGCCGCCCTTGCCGCCGACCTGCTGCGCGACGAAGTTGACCAACTCGCCGGCCTTCACCTTGCCGACATGGTCGGGCGTCACCCCGGCGGCCAGTTGAACCTTGCTGCCGTCGACGCTGGCCAGCACCACGACTGCACTCTTCAGCTTGTCCTTGAGCTTGTCGAGCGTTTCGCGCAGTGCCTTGGCATCGGCTCCTTCCAGGCGAGCCACCAGTACCTTGATGCCGCCCAGGTCAACAGCCTGGCTCAGCAGTTCATCGCCTTGCGTCGAGGCCAGCTTGCCCTTGAGCGCGTCGAGTTCCTTCTCAAGCCCGCGCACCTGATCCAGCAGCGAGCTCACCCGCGCCGGCACATCGGCGCGCAGCACCTTGAGCGTGCCGGCCACACCGCCCAGCGCGGATTCCATGCCCTGCACATAAGTCAGTGCGTTGTCGCCGGTGAGTGCCTCGACACGGCGCACGCCCGCAGCCACGCCACCTTCGGCCACGATGGTGAACAAACCGATGTCTCCGGTTCGTTGCACGTGGGTGCCGCCGCACAGCTCGCGGCTCGAACCGATGACCAGTACGCGCACCTCGTCGCCGTACTTCTCGCCGAACAGCATCATTGCTCCGGTCTTTTGGGCGTCGTCGATGGACATCACGTCGGCGCGCACGGCCGCATTGGCCAGCACCTCGGCGTTGACGATGTTCTCGACCTGGCGGATCTGCTCATTGGTCATCGGCGCGTTGTGCGCGAAGTCGAAACGCGTACGCTCGGGATTGACCAGCGAGCCCTTCTGCTGCACGTGCGCGCCCAGCACCTCTCGCAAGGCCTTGTGCATCAGGTGCGTCGCTGAGTGGTTGCGCACCGTCTTCGCGCGGCGCTCGCCATCGACACGCGCGATGAAGGAATCGCCCAATTCGACTTCGCCTTCCACGATGCGGCCGTGGTGGCCGAACACACTGGCCTGCACCTTGATCGTGTCTTCGACCAGCACACGCGTGGTCGGGTTGCGCAGCTCGCCGGTGTCACCCACCTGCCCGCCGCTCTCGGCATAGAACGGGGTATGGTCGAGCACGATCACCACATCGTCGCCCGCCTGGGCCCTCTGCACCGAGGTGCCATCGAGGTAAATCGCAGTGACCTTGGCACCTTCGTGCACCAGATGCTCGTAGCCGTGGAAGGTGGTGGCCGATCCGCTGTACTCCAGGCCCTGCGCCATCTTGAACTTGCCAGCGGCGCGAGCCTGTTCGCGCTGGCGGGTCATCGCGATGTCGAACGCTGCGCTGTCAACCGACACGCCGCGTTCCCGGCAGACATCGGCAGTCAGGTCCAGCGGGAAGCCATAGGTGTCGTGGAGCTTGAAAGCGAGGTCGCCGTTGAGCGCTTCATTCGCCGGCAGTGCCGCCAGCGCCGCCTCGAGGATCTCCATGCCGTTGGAGATGGTCTGGAAGAAGCGTTCCTCCTCCTGCTTCAGTACCTCGGTGACGCGCTGTTGCTGCTGACGCAATTCGGGATACGCATCGCCCATCTCGACCGCGAGTGCGGCCACCAGCGTGTGGAAGAACGGCGTGCGCGCACCGAGCTTGTAGCCGTGGCGGATCGCGCGGCGGGTGATCCGGCGCAACACATAGCCTCGGCCCTCATTGCCAGGGATGATGCCGTCGGCGATCGTGAACGCACAGGCGCGGATGTGGTCGGCGATGACCTTCAGTGAGGGCGAATCCTTGTCAGCATCCGGTGCACCGGCGGCATCGACCGCGCGCTTCGCCGCCGCCAGCAGATTGACGAACAGATCGATCTCGTAATTGCTGTGCACATGCTGCAGCACCGCGGTGATGCGCTCAAGGCCCATGCCGGTGTCCACGCTCGGCTTCGGCAGCTTGTGCATCACACCGTCTTCGGTGCGGTTGAACTGCATGAAGACGTTGTTCCAGATCTCGATGTAGCGGTCGCCATCTTCGTTGGGCGAGCCCGGGGGGCCACCGGCCACTTCGGGGCCGTGGTCGTAGAAGATCTCGGTGCACGGGCCGCAGGGACCAGTGTCGCCCATCATCCAGAAGTTGTCCGACGCATATCGCGCGCCCTTGTTGTCGCCGATGCGCACGATGCGCTCGGCGGGCACGCCCACTTGCGTGTTCCAGATCTCATAGGCCTCATCATCCTCGGCATACACCGTGACCCAGAGCTTTTCCTTCGGGAGCTTGTAGACCTCGGTCAGCAGCTCCCAGGCGTAGGCGATCGCGTCCTTCTTGAAGTAATCGCCGAAACTGAAATTGCCGAGCATCTCGAAGAAGGTGTGGTGCCGGGCGGTGTAGCCCACGTTATCCAGATCGTTGTGCTTGCCGCCGGCGCGGATGCACTTCTGGCTGGTCGTCGCGCGGGTGTAGGGCCGCTTGTCGAACCCCAGGAAGACATCCTTGAACTGGTTCATGCCGGCGTTTGTGAACAGCAGCGTCGGGTCGTCGCCCGGCACGACCGGCGAACTGGCGACGATGGTGTGGCCCTTCGATTCGAAGAACTTCAGGAAGGTCTGGCGGATGTCGGTGGCTTTCATGGGGCGGATTCTATGCAGCCACGCCCAAGGCCATCCTCGGCCAGAATCGGGCGCCTGGAGGCCACGATATGAGCAGCAACCCCCGCAGCATCAGCTTCATCGCCGCCCTCGTCATCGCCACCGGCGTCGCGGCCGGCGGCCTTGCGGTCGGCCAGGGGCTGGAGCGCTTCCGCACCGGCGACCGCAGCGTCACCGTCAAGGGCCTGGCCGAGAAGGAGGTGCAGAGCGATTACGCCATCTGGACGCTCAGCTTCCGCCGCGCCGGCGCCGATTTCGGCAGCGTGCAGCGCACGCTGGCCGAAGACCGCGACCGCGTCGTCGCCTTCCTCAAGGGCCTGGGCTTTACCGAGGCCGAGATCGAAGTGCGGCCGCTGCAGGTGCAGGACGCCTACGCCCGCGAATACGGCGGCAATCAGCAGCCGCTGCGCTTCCAGGGCCAGGGTCAGGTGCTGGTGAAGTCGGCCAAGCCCCAGGCGCTGGAAGCCGCTGCGCTGGCGGTGGACCCGCTGATCCAGGCCGGCGTGCAGCTGGGCGGCGGCAACGACGGCCCGCCCGGCCCGCGCTACCAGTTGCGCGGCTTCAACGAGATCAAGGCCCCGTTGCTGGCCGAAGCCACGCGCAATGCACGCGATCAGGCACAGAAGTTCGCCGCCGAATCAGGCGCCACACTGGGGCCGCTGCGCAGCGCGAACCAGGGTGTGATCCAGATCGGCAGCAGCGACGGCCAGGGCTTTGACGACGGCAGCTCGCGGCTGAAACGGCTGCGCGTGGTCAGCACCTTCGAGTACGCGATAGAGTGACTGGCCTGCACGCCGAGAGAGCCCCCATGGACATGAAGACCTCCCCGCTGGCCAGCCTGGCCGACGCCACGCTGTTGAAGACCGATGCGCTGATCGATGGCGTGTGGGTCGGTGCGACGCGACGTTTTGCTGTCGACGATCCCGCAACCGGCTCGAAGCTGGCCGACGTGGCAAACCTGGGCGCCGCTGAGGCTGAATCGGCGATCGCCGCCGCCAACCGCGCGTGGCCGGCCTGGCGCAGCAAAACCGCGAAAGAGCGGGCTGCGATCCTGATGAAGTGGTTCCATTTGCTGGTGCAGCATTCGGACGACCTGGCGCGCATCATGACCGCCGAGCAGGGCAAGCCCCTGGCCGAGGCCAAGGGCGAAATCGGCTACGGCGCCAGCTTCCTCGAGTGGTTTGCGGAAGAAGCCAAGCGCGTCTATGGCGAAACAGTCCCGACGACCGACGCCAACAAGCGCTATCTGGTCATCAAGCAGCCAGTGGGCGTGTGCGCAGCCATCACGCCGTGGAATTTCCCGGTCGCCATGATCACCCGCAAGGTGGCACCGGCTCTGGCCGCGGGCTGCACCGTGGTCATCAAGCCGGCTGAACAAACGCCGCTGTCGGCGCTCGCCGTGGCCGAACTGGCCCAACGCGCAGGCATGCCACCCGGCGTTCTGAACGTGATCACCGCCGACAGCGAGCAGTCGATCGCCATCGGCAACGTGCTGTGCGCCAGCGACACCGTTCGCCACCTGTCGTTCACCGGCTCGACCGAGGTGGGTCGCATCCTGATGAAGCAGTGCGCGCCGACGGTCAAGAAGCTGTCGCTCGAACTCGGCGGCAACGCGCCATTCATCGTGTTCGACGATGCCGACATCGACAGCGCGGTCGAGGGCGCACTGATCAGCAAGTACCGCAACGCCGGCCAGACCTGCGTCTGCGCGAACCGGCTGTATGTGCAGGACAGCGTATACGACGCCTTCGTCGACAAACTCACCGCGAAGGTGCGCGAAATCAAGGTCGGCAACGGCTTCGAAGCTGGCGTGACGCAGGGCCCGATGATCGATGCGAACGCGATCGCGAAGATCGAAAGCCATGTCGTTGATGCGCTGGCCAAGGGCGCCCGCCTGCTGGTCGGCGGCCAGAGGATCGGCGGCCATTTCTTCGAACCGACCGTGCTCGCGGATACCACTGCCGACATGCTGTGCGCCCGCGAGGAGACCTTCGGCCCAGTGGCGCCGGTGTTCCGCTTCCACACCGAGGCCGAAGCGATCGCCGCGGCCAACGACACCGAATTCGGCCTCGCCAGCTACTTCTACAGCCGGGACATCGGCCGCATCTTTCGGGTCGGCGAAGCACTGGAGTACGGCATGGTTGGCGTCAACACCGGGTTGATCTCGACCGCCGAGGTGCCGTTCGGCGGCGTCAAGCAGTCGGGCCTGGGCCGCGAAGGCTCACACCATGGCATCGACGACTACGTCGAGATGAAGTACCTGTGCCTGGGTGACATTCAACGCTGAGACAGCCCAGCGCAACGCATGCATTTCCCGACGCTTGAAATCCGCCACTGGGTGCTGCTGACCTTCATCGGCTCGGCGCTGTACGTGCACCTGCGCGGACGGGTACGCTTCAAGCTGGCCCGCGCATTGACCGACTTCACCGTGCTGCTGGCGCCAGTCAACATGCTCATGTATGCGTTCTCGCGCACCCCACGCGGCGCCTACATCGATGTGGCGCAGTTCCCGGAACTGGTCGAGTTGCAGAAGCACTGGCCGACGATCCGCGACGAGGCCCTGCGCCTGAACGACGAGGGCTACATCCGCGCAGCCGCCGGCTACACCGATATCGGTTTCAACTCGTTCTTTCGCACCGGCTGGAAGCGGTTCTACCTGACCTGGTACGGCAAGGACCTGCCCTCGGCTCAGGCGCTTTGCCCGCAGACAGTCGCGCTGCTGAAGAACATCGGCTCGGTCAAGGCAGCGATGTTCGCCTCATTGCCGCCCGGCGCGCGACTGGTGCGGCACCGCGACCCCTACGCCGGCTCGCTGCGCTTTCACCTCGGGTTGCAGACGCCGAACGACCCGGGCTGCTACATCGAGGTGGATGGCGAGCGTTACCACTGGCGCGATGGCGAGGCGGTGATGTTCGATGAGACCTACATCCACACCGCCGAGAACACCACCGACCAGCAGCGCGTGATCCTGTTCTGCGACATCGAGCGACCGCTTTGGGGCAGCCCGCTGCGGGCGTTCAACCGTTTCTTCGCCAAGCACTTCATGGCCGCCGCCTCGACACAGAACGTCAATGGCGAGCCGATCGGCGGCATCAACAAGGTGTTCGCCCACGCCTATAAGCTGCGCGCTGCCGCCAAGGAATTCAAGCGCGGCAACCACCTCGCGTACTACGTGCTGAAGTGGCTCGCGATCGCTGGTCTGGTCTGGGCCATCTTCTGGTGATGGCCATCAGCGCATGCAGGCGCTGATCGCAGCCCGAGATCTGTTTCAGCGCGGGTTCTCGTCGTTGGCAGCCGTGGTATCGCCGCGCTCCAGGCGGTTCGCGTACCCGGAACGGCCAGTGGCCTGAGCCGATGCCGCGAGGCCCACTGCACGGCGCAGCAGCATGTCTGGCTGGGTGCCATCGGCCGGGTAGGACGCAATGCCCAGTGCCGTCGCCACCGCCAGGTCAACGCCACCGACCTTGAAGGTCTCCCCCAGCGAGACCAGCAGCTTGCGGCCGACGCGGTCGGCATCGGCCGGCGTTTCGATCAGCGACAAGAGCACGGCGAAAGCATCTTCCCCGACGGACGCCACCACATCGCTGGCGCGCACGCCGGCACGCAACCGCACGGCAACCTTGCGACGCAGCGTGCCCGCGGCCTCGGGCCCCAGGCGGGCCATCGTCGTCGCCAGACCCTCGATGCGCAGCACCAACAGCGCCATCGGCGCCGGCTCGCGTTCGCGCAGCGCCAGCAGGTGGCTCATGTGTTCGATCAGCTGGCCGGCGTGCGGCAAGCCGGTGTGCACATCGGTCGCGAAAGCCTGGCGGGTCCCCGCCCTGACCCGCTGGCGCTCGACCGCAGCACGCAGCCGGCGCGGCCAGCCGGGCTGCGACAGTTGGTCAGTGCTGACGACATCCTGTGCCCCGTCACGCAGCCAGCGCAGACAGTCGGCCACTGGCGGCGCGTCGGCCACGATGATGACTGCCACGTCCGCGGCGCAGCGAACCCAGCCGTCCCAGCCTCCGTGGACCACCAGCACATCGACCGGCGTGTCGCCAAGGCGCTGCCAGACTGCTTCGGTGGGGCAAGACGCAAACTCGAAGGGCCCCCATCCATCGCCGTCACCCAGCACTTCGACGCGCGCCCCAGCCGCGGCCATCTGGGTCTGACCGGTCTGCAGCACATGCACGCTCGGGTCGCTCATCGGTTTCGTCCTTGCCATCGGTGACTCGGGCATTGTGGCGGCGAGAAGCTCGGCGTGGGGCGCGAATGTGAACGCGACCCAAGGGTCTGGGGCCGGGGATGCGACAGCAGCACGGCACGGGCAGGCTGCTGCATTTGACCGCTGGCAGCCGCGTCCCAGACGCGGTCGAACGCTAGAATGCGCCCACTGCGCGGGTGTAGTTCAATGGTAGAACGGCAGCTTCCCAAGCTTCATACGAGGGTTCGATTCCCTTCACCCGCTCCATCGGTTCATCTCTGACAACGGCCCCCACAGGGCCGTTTTTGTTGGCTGCTGCGCACCTGTCCATGAATTCCAAGGTTTCCTCGCCGCGCCCCGACACTGGAGTCACTGAACCGGCGAGCGACGCCGCGCCGCATCGCCCGATCAAATCGTTCGTGCTGCGAGCCGGGCGCATGGGCCCCGGTCAGACGCGGGCGATGAACGACTGGGGACCGCGCTTCCTGGTGCCTTATGCGGCACAGCCACTGGACACCGCAGCGGTCTTCGGCCGCAACGCGCCGCTGATCGTCGAGATCGGATTTGGCATGGGGGATGCCACCGCCACCATCGCAGCCGCCTTGCCCGACACCGACTTCCTCGGTCTCGAAGTGCACGGACCGGGCGTCGGCGCGCTGCTCAAGCTGATTGGCGAGCGCAGTATCACCAATCTGCGCATCGTGCGGCACGACGCGGTCGACGTGCTGGAGCAGATGATCGCGCCCGCCTCGCTGGCGGGCGTTCATGTGTTTTTTCCCGACCCATGGCACAAGCTCAAGCACCACAAGCGGCGGCTGATCCAGCCCACGTTTGTCGCGCTGCTGGCATCGCGGCTGGCGCCGGGCGGCTATGTGCATTGCGCGACCGATTGGCAACCGTACGCTGCCCAGATGCTGGAGGTGCTCGGGGCCGAGCCGGCCCTGGTCAACACGGCCACCGACGGCTACGCGCCGAAGCCCAGCTACCGGCCGCTGACCAAGTTCGAGAACCGCGGACTCAAGCTCGGCCACGGCGTCTGGGATCTGGTGTTCCAGCGCGCGTGAAGCCACCGGCCGTCGAGCCAATGCGTGCCAAGCAGGATCTCGCGACTTTGGTTATGGTGCAAGGGTTGTTACTGATCTTCGGCCCGCCCCAGCGGTCGGGATCGCATCCGAAATCCGCGTCTCTTTCCCGCACCGCCACCCGGCAGCCACGGGAGATGTTCCACAACCTCGATCCGGTATGGCCTGCGCCAGTCCGGTTCACTGCCTGCAAGCGCCCATGAAGACCGACCCCTCGCGCTCGATGTTTGCCCTGGCCAGCGTTGCTGCACTGTTGACGCTGACACTCGCGAGCGGCTGCTCGAAGCCTGGCCCCGCGGGCGGCCCGCCCGGCGCGCCACCGGTGTCGGTGGCAGCGGCAGTGCAGCGCACCGTCACCGACATCGAGGAGTTCACGGGCCGGCTCGAAGCGCCGCGCTCGGTCGATGTGCGCCCGCGGATCGGCGGCACGATCGACAAGGTGCATTTCCGAGACGGGCAGCGGGTGGCGCAAGGCGCCTTGCTGTTCACCATCGACCCGAAGCCTTTCCAGGCCGAGCTGGCTCGGGCGCAGTCGCAGCTGACCTCTGCCCGCTCGCGCGCGGCGCTGGCCACCTCCGATCTGGCCCGCGCCAAGAAGCTGCTGGATTCGAAAGCGGTGTCGGCACAGGAGTTCGACCAGCTCACCTCAGGTGCCGCCACCAGCGGCGCCGACATCGCCGCGGCCGAAGCGGCCGTGCGCGTGGCTCAGCTGAACCTGGGCTACACCAGCCTGCGCGCGCCGATCGCCGGCCAGCTCTCTCGAGCCATCATCACCGAGGGCAATCTGGTCAACGACCAGAGCGTGCTGACCAACCTGGTCGCCACCGAGAAGGTCTATGCCTACTTCGACGGCAGCGAGCAGACCTACCTGCGGCTGCGCAAGGGCGCGGCGGCACGCACGGTGAAGATGGCGCTTGCAGACGACACCGGCTTCCCGCACACCGGCCAAGTCGACTTCGTCGACAACCAGCTCAACCCGCAGACCGGCTCGATCCGCGCGCGCGCGGTGTTCGACAACCCGAAAGGCGAGTTCACGCCCGGCCTGTTCGCCAGGCTGCAGCTCACGGTCGGCGCTCCTTACAGTGCCGTGCTGACGCCCGAGCGCGCCATCAATACCGACCAGAACCGCAAGCTGGTCTATGTGGTCGGCGCTGACAACATGCCGCAGCCCCGCGAAGTGCAACTCGGCACGCTGATGGAAGGCATGCGGGTGGTCACCTCGGGCCTGAAGGCCGGCGAGCTGGTCGTGGTCGACGGCCTGCAGCGCGTGCGCCCGGGCGCCCCGGTCACGCCGCAAAAGGTCGAGACCGACGAGCGCGGCATGCCGATCGCCCCACCGCCTGCCGGCGGTCCTCCAGGCGCGGGTCAGGTGCCCGCTGCCAACGCCCCTGCGGCATCATCAGCCGCCTCGGCCGGCACAGCGGCTTCGGCCAAGAACTGAGCGGACACCGGGCGAGCGCATGAACATCTCCCGCTTCTTCATCGACCGGCCCATCTTCGCGGCCGTGCTGTCGATCGTCATCACGCTCGTCGGCGGCCTGGCCATCCTGGCGCTGCCGATTTCCGAGTATCCCGAGGTCGCTCCGCCGCAGGTGGTGGTGCGCGCGCAGTTTCCTGGCGCCAACGCGCGGGTGATCGCCGAGACGGTGGCCACACCGCTCGAAGAGCAGCTCAACGGCATCGAAGGCATGCTCTACATGAGCAGCCTCGCCACGCCCGACGGCGCCATGACGCTCACGGTCAGCTTCAAGATCGGCACCGACCCCGAGGCCGCCGAGACCGCGGTGCAGAACCGGGTGCAACGCGCGCTGCCGCGGCTGCCCGAGATCGTCCGCCAGGTCGGTGTGACCACCGAGAAGAGCTCGCCCAACCTGACCATGGTCGTGCACATGGTCTCGCCCGATAACCGCTACGACGCGCTCTACCTGCGCAACTACGGCACGCTGAACGTTCGCGACCAGCTGCTGCGCATCCCGGGCATGGGATCGGTGCAGACCTTCGGCTCGGGCGACTACGCGATGCGCATCTGGCTCGACCCGCAGAAGCTCGCCGCGCGCAACCTCACCTCGAACGACGTGGTCGCGGCCTTGCGCGAACAGAACGCCCAGGTCGCCGCGGGCGTCGTCGGCTCGATGCCTGCTCCCCAGGGCACCGAGTTCCAGCTGTCGGTGAACACGCAGGGGCGCCTCGCGACCGAGGAACAGTTTGCCGAGGTCATCGTCAAGGCCGACACCACCGACCGCTCGGTGGTCCGCATCAAGGACCTCGGGCGCGTCGAGATGGGCCCGAACACCTATGCGCTCGGCTCGCTGCTGAACAACAAGGAAGCAGCCGCCCTGGCCATCTTCCAGGCGCCCAACTCGAACGCGCTGCAGCTGTCGGCGGACGTGCGCGAGATGATGGAGAGGCTCAAGCCCGACTTCCCGCCTGGCGTCGATTACGCCATCGTCTACGACCCGACGCGCTTCGTGCAGACCTCGATCGAGAAGGTCATCTCGACGCTGATCGAGGCGATCCTGCTGGTGGTCATCGTCGTGGTGATCTTCCTGCAGACCTGGCGCGCGTCGCTGATCCCGCTGCTGGCGGTGCCGGTGTCGATCGTCGGAACGTTTGCGGTCCTGCTGCTGCTGGGCTTTTCGATCAACACGCTCACGCTCTTCGGGCTGGTGCTGGCCATTGGCATCGTCGTCGACGATGCGATCGTGGTGGTCGAGAACGTCGAGCGCAACATCGAGGCAGGGCTCAGTCCGCACGACGCCAGCGTGAAGGCGATGCAGGAGGTGTCGGGTCCGATCATCGCCATCGGCCTGGTGCTGTGCGCGGTGTTCGTTCCGCTCGCCTTCGTGAGTGGGCTGTCGGGCCAGTTCTACAAGCAGTTCGCGGTGACCATCGCGATCTCGACGGTCATCTCGGCGTTCAACTCGCTGACCCTGTCGCCCGCGCTGAGCGCCATCCTGCTCAAGCCGCACGACGCGCCGAAGGACCGGCTTACCCGCGCCATCGATGCGGTACTCGGCGGCTTCTTCCGCTGGTTCAACCGCTTCTTCAACCGCAATGCCGACCGCTACAGCGGTGCGGTCACCACCACCGTCGTCAAGCGCAAGACGATCTCGGTGCTGATCTACGCGGTGCTGCTCGGACTCACGGTGTTCATGTTCACCAAGGTGCCGCCGGGCTTCGTGCCGCAGCAGGACAAGCAGTACCTGATCGGCATCGCGCAGCTGCCCGATGGCGCGAGCCTGGAGCGCACGACCAAGGTCATCCGGCAGATGAGCGACATCGCGCTCGGCGTGCCCGGCGTGCGCGACTCGGTCGCCTTCCCTGGCCTCAGCATCAACGGCTTCACGGCTGCGTCGAACGCGGGCATCGTGTTCTTCGGCCTCGACGATTTCGAGAATCGCCTCACCCCCGAACGCAGCGCCAACAGCATCGTCGGCCAGGTCAACCAGCGCCTCGGTGCGATCCAGGGCGCCTACCTGTTCGTGCTCAGCCCGCCACCGGTCAGCGGTCTGGGCAACGCGGGCGGCTTCAAGCTGCAGATCCAGGACCGCAACGGCAACGCCGGCGAGGCGGGGCTCAACGGCGCCGTCAACCAGCTGATGGGCCGCATCTATGGCAACCCCAACAGCTCGATCACCCAGGCCTTCAGCAGCTACCAGATCAACGTGCCGCAGCTCTTTGCCAACGTCGACCGCACCAAGGCCAAGGAGATGGGCATCAAGCTCAATGACATCTACGACACGATGCAGACCTACCTCGGGTCGCTTTACGTCAACGATTTCAACCGCTTCGGCAAGACGTATCAGGTGATCGTGCAGGCCGATGCACAGTACCGCTCGCGCGCCGAGGACATCGGCAACCTGAAGATCCGCAATGCCGAGGGCCAGATGGTGCCGCTCAGTGCCGTGATGAAGGTCGAGCCGACCTTCGGACCGGCGGCGGTCGGGCGCTACAACAGCCTCTACGCCGCCGACTTCAACGGCGCGCCGAAGCCGGGATTCAGCTCGGGCGAGGCCCAGGCCGAGATGGAGAAGCTCCTCAAGGAGACGCTGCCGCGTGGCATGGGCTACGAATGGACCGAGCTGGTCTACCAGGAAAAGATCGCCGGCAACACGATGGCGATCATCTTCCCTCTGTGCGTGCTGCTCGTGTTCCTGGTGCTGGCCGCGACCTACGAGAGCTGGACGCTGCCGCTCGCCATCATCCTGATCGTCCCGATGTGCATCCTGAGCGCGGTCACCGGCGTGTGGCTCAGCGGCTTTCTCGGGCACCCGGCCGACAACAACATCTTCACCCAGATCGCCTTTGTGGTGCTGGTCGGGCTGGCCTGCAAGAACGCGATCCTGATCGTCGAATTTGCACGCGAGCTCGAGTTGCAGGGCCGCACTCCGGTGCAGGCGGTGGTGGAGTCCTGCCGGCTGCGCCTGCGCCCGATTCTGATGACCTCGATCGCCTTCATCGCTGGCGTCGTGCCGCTGGTGCTGTCCACGGGCGCCGGTGCCGAGATGCGGCAGGCGATGGGCATCGCGGTGATGAGCGGAATGATCGGCGTCACCGTTTTCGGCTTGATCCTGACGCCGGTGTTCTACGCGGTGCTGCGCAAGCTGTCGCCGGCCAAGCTACACCACGCTGGACGCACGCCGACACCTCCACCGCCAGCCCCGCCGCCCGCGCTGCCTGCGGCTGCCACCGGAGACAGCCATGCGTGAACCTGCTTTCAGGCTGATCCCTTGCGCAACGGCGTCCGCCGCGCTGGTGCTGGCGCTGCTCGGCTCCGGCTGCGCCTGGGTCGGACACGACTATCAGGTACCGCCGGCAAAGCTGGACGCCGGCTTCATTGGCGCCGGGGCAACCAAACTCAACGGCGAACCCGTGGCCTCCGACATCGCAGCCTTCTGGCGCGGCTTCAACGATGCCGAGTTGAGCGCACTGGTCGAGCGTGCCTTGCAAGCCAATGGCGATGTGCGCATCGCGCAGGCGCGGCTGCAGGAATCGCGCGCCAACCGCAGCGAAATCGACACCCAGACCCTTCCCAGCATCAGCCTCGATGCCAACGCCAGGCGATCGGTGTCGCCACCCTCATCGGCCTTCCAGTCGACACGCAGCCAGCGCACCGGCGCCAACTTCGATGCCGGCTTCGTTGCGAACTGGGAGCTTGATTTCTTCGGGGTCGAGCGGCGCGCCAAGGAGTCCGCCAGCGCGCTGGTCGGCGTCAGCCTCGCGAGCCTGGGCGCGGCACAGACGAGCGTGGCAGCCGAAGTCGCGCGCAACTATCTGGAAGTCCGCGGGCTGCAGTTGCGCTACGACGTCACGCAGGCAGCTCTGACGAACCAGCGTGAATCGCTGACCATTGCGCAGGCCCGCCTCGATGCCGGTCGGGGCACGCAACTCGACCTGGAACGTGCGCTGAGCCTCACCGCCAGCACCGAAGCCGCGCTGCCCAGCTTGCAAGCCGCGATCGACCTCGGCATCTACCGCCTCGCCACGCTGACAGCCCAGCCACCGGCCGAGTTGCGCGCGCGGCTCGCCACGCCGGCACCGCTGCCCGGCCTGCCCGTGACCGATCTCGCCGCGCTGCCCGTCGGCACGCCGCAGCAGTGGATGGCACGGCGCCCTGACGTCGCCGCGGCCGAGCGCCAACTGGCATCGGCCACCGCCGAGATCGGTGTGACCGAAGGCGCCCTGTACCCGAGCATCAGCGTCAGCGGTCTGCTGGGATTGGCTTCGACGAAATTCGTCAACCTGACCGACAGCCAGTCGCGGCGCTATTCGGTAGGTGCTGGCATCTCGTGGACGCTGCTGGACTTCGGCCGCGTGCGCGCCCGCATCAAGGCCAGCGAGGCGCGCACGCTGCAAGCACTCGCCAACTATGAACAGACGCTGGCCACTGCATTGGAAGAGACCGAAGGCTCGTTCGCGCAATTCAGTCGCAACGCGCAGCGGCGCGAAAGCCTGGCACGTGCCGAGCGCAGTGCGGCCGAAGCCTCCCGACTGGCGCGGCTGCGTTACGAAGCCGGCGTCACCGACTTCCTGGCCGTGCTCGACGCCGACCGCGAACTGCTCACGGCACGCGATGCGCTGGCGCAGGCTGATACCGCGAATGCCACCTCGCTGGTCGCGGTGTACCGCGCGCTGGGGGGTGGGTGGGCGGTGCCCGCGCCAGCTTCGGCGTCGACGTCGGCGTCTGTGACGGCTGAAGCTGGGCGCTGACGCAGCGCGCTGGGTTTCTTCTGCGAAGGGCTTGAGCCCTGCGGGAGACTGCGCCGGGATTCCGCCCCGGCAGGCGGGTAACTTTCATTTGCGGGCCCAAATGAAAGTCACCAAAGCAAAAGGCTTCGAACACCAGCCATTTGGTCCGCTCGCTTCGGCTACACGCCTACTTCAACGGCTCTGGCTCGAGAACAGGCTGCGAGC